>JAEEGL014804449.1_pt1 | contig 84802 bp, 70 predicted proteins | sample 9134231 | NCBI WGS metagenome assembly JAEEGL01 (sample SAMN16246548, study PRJNA631951) | gut metagenome | biome: gut microbiome; feature: rumen; material: fiber-attached | host: Bos | place: Iran: Karaj | collected 2018-10
CATCACCGATGAGGAGTCTCTTGGGATCGGTAGAAAGTGTGGTCTTACCTGTTCCTGACAGACCGAAGAAGATAGCTGTGTGCTTACCTTCCATATCTGTGTTAGCGGAGCAGTGCATTGAAGCCATACCGTCAAGAGGAAGGAAGTAGTTCATCATTGAGAACATACCCTTCTTCATCTCGCCGCCGTACCAGGTATTCAGGATAACCTGCTCACGGCTTGTTACGTTGAACAGAACTGCGGTCTCAGAGTTAAGACCAAGCTCCTTGTAATTCTCAACCTTTGCCTTTGAAGCTGTGTAAACAACAAAGTTAGGCTCGAAGTTCTCAAGTTCTTCAGCGCTGGGCTTGATGAACATGTTCTCTACGAAATGTGCCTGCCATGCAACTTCCATTATGAAACGGACTGCAAGACGGGTATCCTTGTTAGCGCCGCAGAAAGCATCTACTACATAAAGCTTCTTGTTGGAAAGCTCATCTATAGCAAGCTTCTTGCAGGCATCCCATGCTTCCTGGGTAGCCCTGTGGTTATCATTGGGATATTCTTCTGATGTCCACCATACGGTATCATGTGCCTTTGCATCATCAACGATGAATTTGTCTTTGGGTGAACGTCCGGTGTAGATACCGGTCATAACGTTAACTGCATCAAGCTCGGTGTTAACGCCCTTGTCAAATCCCTCAAGTGAAGGATCCATCTCGTCCTTGTACAGCTGCTCATAGGAAGGATTGTGGAAAATCTCCTGGACACCTGTAATGCCATACTTGCTCAAATCGATCTGTGCCATCTTTTTACTCCTTTTTTTATTATTTTTGACCCCATGATTTCATGGGAATTGACGTGCCTATGTCATATACTTTTTACGCCGTGAATATTATACATGATTTTCAGATAAAATCAAGCATAAATATGAAATTCCATGGCCTGCAGGCACAAAAAAAGGAGCTCTGAAGCCCCTTTAAGATCTCACAGCTTATCACTGCAATAACGAAAGGATATCCTGCCTGCTCTGATTTGCGTTCGATATCATGGACTCTCCGGATTGTGCCAGGACGTTCTGAAGCGTTAATGACATCATTTCCTTTGACATATCCGCGTCTCTCAGACGGCTTTCTGCTGCCTGTGTATTCTCAACGGTATTGTTATTGCTGTTTACGGTATGCTCAAGCCGGTTCTGCTGAGCGCCTATGTCTGATCTCCTGGAGGAGATATCCTGCATTGCGCGCTTTATCAATTTTATCGAAAGCCCGGCTGCCTCCTGCTCATCCACATGTATGCTGTTAATACCGAGCTGCTCACTGTCCATCTTGTCAATAGTTAAATACATCCCATGTCCCGCTTCCACTCCTGTCTGTATCCAAAGCGTCTTTTCATAAGGAGGATATGTCACATCAACGAGCTGATCAAAGTTTACGCTTGCTCTCGCTCCAACAGCATTGCGATATGCATTTGCCGCAGCTTCCTCCGAAGCATATTTATTCCCGTATGAATACACATAGAGCTTGCCGCCGGATTTGGCAAGGGCCGAAGCATGACTGACCTGATAACCGCCGGTCCCAAGCTCGCCTGAACTGTATACGGGATGAGCCTTTACCCCGTTAATGATCGCGTCTGCCAATGCGTCACCGCTGGAAACGCCATTAACACCTATAGAATAATAATGCTGATTTCCTGTATTCGATACCGAAGATGTTCCGGCCGGATCAGATGTCAGGGTTATATCAAAGACTTCATTACAGCCGTAGGGGCAGACAAAGGAAAAGGATTTTCCGTAAAGCATATCGATATTTTGTGCATTTACTGCGCTAAGATCCATGGATGCCGCCGAATAATAGCCCCCACCTTGTGCGGGATAGCCCTCGCTCAGATGCCCTGTCTCAGTAGATGGAGACGAGATCAGATGGGGCAGATTCTCATAATATTCATCTCCGTAGCCGCGGATATCACGAAAGATCTTCTTTTCATTGAACGTAGTATCCCTTCCTATCCTGTCGATCTCCTCTTTCAGAGCTCCGATCTCCTGCTCGATGGCATTGCGATCCTCATCGTTCAGGGTGCCGTTAGCCGCCTGGACTGAAAGCTGAGTCATACGGTTAAGGATATCATGTACTTCCGCAAGGGCGCCGTCGGCAACCTGACAGAGAGAGATACCGTCCTCGGTATTCTCGGTTGCTCTCGTAAGCCCCTTTACCTGCCTGCGCATCTTTTCCGAAATGGCAAGCCCCGCCGCATCATCTGCTGCACGGTTTATCTTATATCCGGATGAAAGCTTCTCCGTCGTCTTTGCTTTTTTACCGGTATTTATTTTATACTGTCTCTGCGCATTCATCGCAGCGATGTTTGTCTGTATTACCATTGCAAATCTCCGTATTTTACAATCCGGATTGCAGGTAGTTATTCCTTTGGGTCTTTATCATACCGGAATCTTTCTGATCGATTTACTATTTATAGTATCGACCATTTCCCAGATCAGTTTAGCATTATCCGTAAGAAGATAGTTTTTTTACATCCTCCGCCGTGGTTATCTTGACGTTTTTCTCATCCCCGGGTATCACCGCCACATCCATTCCGTCAAGCACGGCGATCTCCGCAGAACCGTTGATCTCAAGTATCTTATCCGGCAGAAGCTCTTCAAGAGCCTTTTTGAAACGTTCTAGTTTAAATGCCTCCGGCGCCTGTCCTGCTCTTAAGCTGCTACGGTCAAGCAGGGCTTTGATCCTGCCGTCTTCGCAGACATAAGTCGTGTCCTTGACGGGTATTCCCGGCATCACTCCCTCGTGATCCTTTAGTCCGCTTAAGCAGCCGCTTATAAGCTCCGCGCTCACAAAGGGTCTCGCCGCATCATGTATCAGGACATTATCCTCATCCGACACATTTTTCATATCATTAAGAGCATTTAGTATGGACAGCGCCCTGTTTTTTCCCGGAGCGGAAAAGCCCTCTATCTTTGCTTTAGAGCTTTCCCCTGCTGCATCCAGTATCCTGTCTCTCCACTCCTCCTCGGCCACTATCCTGACACTGTCGATCTGCGGATGGGAGGTAAGAGCATGAAGAGCGCGGATCACCATCATCTCCCCGCCCATATCGATATACTGTTTCGGGATATCTCCCCCGGCCCTTAAGCCCTTTCCGCCTGACAGAAGTATCGCCCTGTTCATTTAAAACTCCATATTCCTGATATTCCTGATGGTCTCGGCATAGTCCTTTCCTTTTCCGAAGAGAAGCGTGGTACCGAGTACAAAACCCTTTACGCCCAGGGGCGCATACTCTTTGATCTTGTCCGCGCCGCAAGCCCCGTCCCAGTATATATCAAAATGCATATCCTCTTTGATGGCCAGAAGCTCATCATATTTCTGCCTGACATAAGGAAGGAACATCTGGGAAGCATTTCCGGGATTCACGCTCATGACCAGCACCTTATCCACTATGGTCAGCATCATCCTGACAGTCTCCACGCTGGTTCCGGGATTGATCGCTATGCCCGGTATCAGTCCCGCGTCTATAATCTTCTGAAGCGTGGTCGAAGGGTGATACTCCGCTTCCGGATGGATATAGATAGTATCCCCTTTATTCAGATTATTAATGAACAGATCTATGGTATTGTTCGGATGCTCTACCATAAGGTGCACATCCAGTGGCAGCTTCGTAGCCTTCCTGATATAGATCATATCATTTAAGGACATAGCATAATTATGGACATAACGACCGTCCATTATATCTATGTGAAAAGAATCTATCCCCGCCTTTTCGAGCTCCTCTGCTTCTCTTTTGAGATTCCCGAAATCAGCGCACATCATTGACGCCATCAGTTCAAATTTCATCTTTTCTTTCCCCCTTTCTGGTATCGGTACGAAGCCTGAAGTCACTGTGATCCAGGGAAAAGTTGGGATTATAATACGGATCCCCTTTATCCAGCGCTTCCTTCCACTTTTCCCTGAAGTGTTTCGATTCTTCCTCATATCTTTCCGCATTTGCGCCCTTATCATCCGCTCCTCTTGATATGGATTCGTAATGATAAAGCTCCGCAAAGGGAGTAAACACGTTCAGATATCCGAGCTGTCTTAACTTAAGACAGAAGTCCACGTCATTCAGTGATACGGCAAAGCCCTCATCCAGTCCGCCCACTTCTTCATAAAGCGTTCTTTTTACCAGCAGACAGGCCCCTGTAACTGCCGATACATCCTGGGCATAACAGAGTCTTCCCATATAACCCAGTATGTCCCTGCCATCTCTGTAATGTGTATGTCCCGCTGTCCTGTGAGCTCCGAGCCCTAATACTATGCCCGCATGCTGTATCGTATCATCCGGATAGTAAAGCTTAGCCCCGACAGCTCCCACATCTTCTCTCTGTGCATACATCAGCAGTTCTTCGATCCAGTTGATGCTTATCACTTCGGTATCATTATTGAGCAGCAGTATATAATCACCCCTGGATTTTTTTACACCTGCATTGCACACCTTCGAATAATTAAAGGGCCCGTGGCACTCGGTCACGCGGATCCGCTTATCTGCTTTCAGTTCCTCATAATAATCGCGTATCTCGCGGCCTTTGGAATTGTTCTCCACTATGATGATCTCGTAATTCTCATAGGTAGACTTATTCCGTATGGAGTCCACGCAGCGCTTAAGATCATCCTTGTGTTCCTTATTCGGTATGATGATCGAGATAAGCGGCGTTTCCTTTATCTCATAGCTCAATCTGAAGATAGTCTCAAAGGCCCTGGTGGAAGTGATGCTGAAATTCTCAAAGCCCGCCCTCTTCAGGTGATCCGCAACCGCCCCCTTCGCCGCATCTATCGCATAGGACTTGGCAGTGATATCGGCAGCCACACTGGCCGGATGGGATCTCCAGTAATAGAGTATGCGCGGAACATGCACTATCTTACGCGCTCTTGATGTCAGCCTGAGTATCATGTCATGATCCTGGCTTCCGTCAAACTCCGTCCTGAACAGTTCATCCCCGCCCAGCAGCTCTCTTTTGAACACACTGAAATGGCAGATATAATTATTGGCCCTTAAGTTATCTATGGCAAAGTCCGGCTTGAAATGCAGGACTATCATATGGTCTATGTCTTTCTCACCCTTAAAGGTAGCCTCGTCACAGTAGAGATAATCGGCATCCTCATCGCAGATCCTCTTCATATATTCATAGAGCACCGAAGGATGAAGTATATCGTCATGGTCAAAGAGTCCGATGTACTCTCCGCCCGCCATCCTTACGCATTCGTTGGTGTTGCCGGATATACCGAGATTCTCCGTGAGTTTCTTATAAACGATACGGCTGTCCTCTTTAGCATATTCCCGGCAGATATCCCCCACATATCCATGGGCATCGTCCGAACCATCCGCAAGACAGAGCTGCCATTTCTTATAAGTCTGGGCCTTTACCGAATCCATCATCTCCCGCAGATATTTCTCGGGAGTATTATAAAGAGGCGTCAGTATCGAGATCGTGATATCCTTATCGAAGACACAGGCTTCCTCAAGACTTCTTTCCTTTGCATCTGGAAAACCCGCGGTTCCGAGTCTTTTCTTTACCTTAAGCTCCACAGCCTTATTTTTCAGCTTGCCGTAAAAGCCCCGCAATGAGCCGTAGCGCTTCACCCTCTTCAGATTCTTATCAAGCGAAGTCTTAAGCTTTCTTGCCGGAGCGCTTAACTTATAAAAACGGCTGCTCTCGATAAGGCTTATCTTTGAGGAAAGCACACGGTTTTCCTCAGCCGTAAGCCGCATTTTTTCTTCGATCTCTATAACTTTTATGCGCTCTTTCTCATAAAGAGTCTTAACGTCGTTTTCCATTTTCACTGACCGATGCTGAGCGTCTTTTCGCTCTCAGCATAATACACGCTTCCTGTTTCCTTATCCTTAAATTCCACGGCTATATACCAGGCGCCTTCTGAAAGGCTGTCCTTATCCGGTCTCAACGAAAAGCCGGAAAGCAGAATATTCTTTTCATCCGGAAAGACATACTTAAGCTCCGGCAGATACTGCCCCTCTAAATCATAGGCCCTCATATCTTTGTCTTTACTGAGGATCAGTCTTTTAGCGTATCTTGCATTATCCGCGCCTTCCATATAAGCCCAGCCCTTTATCAGCAGGCTCTCCTCTTCGTCCCTGCGGAACTTTTTTTGTATCCCGCATTCGTCGATATTCAGCTTCAGGGAATGACACTTTCTTAAAGCGATGTTTCCCTTAAACTCTTCATATTCCCTGTCTCTATAGTCGCGGCTCTCCTGTCTGTTATAAGCCTGCGCTGCAAATCGCGGATCGTCCTTTCTTAAGTGCTGCGGGTAATAAGGATCCCTTCCCGCGTACTGTCTGTGTTTATCGTACAGCCTCTCCCTTTCTTCCGCAAGCCTGTTCCATTTTTCCGTATCCAGCAGGTCATTGCCCCGGGATACCGATTCATCATGTATCAGACTTACATCATTTCTCTGAACATTCCTGTATCCCGCTTCGATAAGACGCATGCACAGATCCACATCATTGTAGGCCACCCTGAAGCTCTCGTCAAAACCGCCCACTCCCGTAAATCTGCTGTTCTTTATCATCAGACAGGCAGCCGTCACTCCTATCATGTTCATCTTCGTCATCGCGAAATTAAAATAAGGATGCTCATCTCCGCCGATACCGCAGAGTTTATGAGCCGGCCCTGTCTCAAGATTGCTTATGCCGGCATGCTGCAGTCTCCCGTCAGGATATAGCAGCTTTGCTCCCACAGCTCCTATGCCCTCTATAGCAGCCTGCTCCATCAGTATCTTCAATACCGAAGCATCGGTAAAATAAGTATCATCATTAAGAAACAGTATATACTCTCCCCTCGCCCTCTTCGCTCCTCTGTTGCACATCCTGGCAAAGTTGAATTCAGCTTCTTTATGGAGATATTCTATGTTTCCGATATGCTTGTTTTTCCGGAGTCTTTCAAACAGCTCCTCATAAGCCTTCCTGTTCTTTTCATCGGAACCGTTATCCACGATGATCAGTTCAATATCGGAAAGCTTTACCGTATCCGTAAGGCTTTTAAGACACCTAGCCAGCATGGCAGGATGGTCTTTGCTGGGTATCACTATACTTAAGTTTCCGCTCTTGCCGGCCTTTTCATATGCTGCCTTTATACCGTCGTATTCAGGCTCATAGCCGAACACACAGGGCGCTATACCTGTATCGAGGGCATACAGCTTCTTCTGTTCATTGCTGATCTTCCCGTGATAGAGCACCAGCGGAGTATGTCCGGTCTTCCTGAAGCCGTCTTCGGTAAAAGACTTCTTAAGGACCAGCTCATAGAGTTTCTTTTTGTTTTTATATATATCCTTTATCTCTTCTTCGGCAAAGGCTTCCCTTCTGAACGCTGTCATGCTGCCGTAGTAATAGCAGCCAAGCAATGACTCCGGGTAAGGTTCCTGCTTAAACCAGGGAAAGCAGCGTTCCCCTTCTTCCGTTACCATATCCTCATCCGCATACCAGATGTCAGCTTCGGGATGTGTCTCAAAATACTTTGCGGCTATCTTATAAGCCCGCTCATCCACGCAGTCCTTATCTTCGGCCTCAAGCCACATTATATCCGTATCCGCTTCTTCAGCTTCGTCAAGCCCCGAATACTTTTCGAAGGCTTCCCTTTCCTTATCCCGTATCCACAGCGGATAAGGCTCTTTAAAAAGCTCTATGTTTTCATTATATGCTTTCAGACTTTCATCACCGGCCGGATCCGTAAGCGGTCTTACAAATCCCTTTCTTGAAAATGACCTCAGAAAATTAAACAGCCTGCTGCCCTCCAAGCGTCCAAGCCTCCACTTCATCAGTGAATTCTTCTCCTCAAGAGCCGCAAGCTCCCCTGCAAGCCTTATATACTTTTCCTTTTCCTCCCTGTACAGAGCTTCGTATCTTTTTTCTTCGTAAGACGTCATACTATCGTCCTCGCGCTGGCGCCCGGAATGGCCGTAACGCACATGCATACTTCAAGCACATCTCCCTCTTTAGCTGCCGGTATCTTCAGCATGATCTGCGGATCGTTGTCCGCGAACACATAACAGTCCCTGGCTACACGCTTTCCGTTTACCTTTATCTTATTTTTCAGCTCTTTCTTATCGCCGCCACTCACATAAGTAAGTCGGTCTATACGGACAAGGCAGGGGTTCATACCCGGATCCAGCCTTAAGCCCTTAACGTTCCTGCCGGGAGAAAGTACGGTCTTAAATCCGTCCTCACAGTAAAGGTCCGTTGTCTTATCCATATACGAGCGTTCTTCCGAAAAGCCCGCCCCTATATCCTCATATACCTGCAGATAAGATGCGGGGCCTGTGCTTTTGCTGACCATGAGTTCCTTTACCGGATATCCCAGTTTCTGTCTTATCTCGGAAAGGGCAAGCCTTCCTCCCGTCACTTTCTTCTGGAAGGCTGCTTCCTCTTCATTTATCTTTCTGAAAAGGGCGCTCATCCCGTCCTTATTAAGTCTCTTCTTTATCCTGGCAAGACCGCTTATGTTTCTTCCCGGATGTTCAAGAGAATAACAGTACAGCGTTCTCATAGCCGAAAGCTCCGCGCTCCCGCCTTCCTCATTCATCCATTCATAATCTATCAGAGTCCAGCTGTCCTTATCCTTTATGATATTTGAAAAGATCATATCCCTGCATACCGGCGCAGATTCATCCGCGGGTACTATCCTTTTCAGATATTCATCAAAGAGATCACAGAATGCGTCTTCATTCCCTTCCGAAAGCAGCTTCTCAACCCTGGCTTCCAGCGTTTTCCCGGAAAGATATTCAAAGACCGCCACCGGACGCTCTCCTTCGTATTTAAGCTTCACTTCATTTACCGCAAGCTTGCTGCCGTCATACTGCTTCTTCAGGGTTTCCATATTGGAGAGCAGCTTCTTTATATGCTCGTCTCCCTCTTTATATAAAGCCCTTTTCTCTACCCGCTTATCTGCCTCATATCCGCATATCCTGGTGGATATTGCATACTTCGGATCCCTGTCGGAAGAGTATCTGACATAGGCTGTGTCACTTTCCCCGTTTAATAAAAGCAGATACGAATTTGAAAAAGTCCTGAAGCTTCCGTCCTCGCAGATGCCGTCATATGCTTTGGCTTCATCAAAGATAAGCATCCTCTCCCTATCGTAATTGCAGATATTGGTCTTGAGTTCTCCCTTTTCCGGCAGACGTTCGGGACTGAATATCATGCTCGTGAATTTATAATCGGGGTAAGGGTAGTACTCGCTTATCTTATCAAAACCCGCTTTCTTAGCGGTCTTTCTGAGCCCCTCTATACCGAAGGTCCTGACGCCCTTTCGCTCCGGGTAGTTCTCTATTCCGTCAAAATATCTTCCCGTATGATCCTCGGAAGCCCCGGCAAAGTACTTAAGCCCGTATCTGTTCTCTATGGCCACTGCGATGCAGCCGTCTTCCTTCAGATGTCCCTTTAAGCATTTTAAAAACTGCTCCTGAGGCGCCGAACCGCCTATGTAGGAATCGGCATACTCAAGCACCCCTATCAGCATGATATAGTCATAGTCCCGGTCCAGGGTATCTTCTATATCCTGGAAATTTCCCACATGTATTACTATGTTATCCCTGTCCTTATGTCTGTATGCATTTATCATAGAACGTTTTTTGGACAGTTCCACACAGGTGACTTCCTTCGCCTTCCGCGCAAGCATTCCCGTAATGGCGCCGCAGCCGCTGCCTACTTCCAGCACTTTCTTGCCTTCAAGGGAAAGCCACTCCACTATATTTGTCCGCTGAGCCGACAGATGATAAAACACGGGCCAGCTTAAGTGCTTCTCTATCAGTTCCGGAAAAGCGCTCTCCTCATTGTTCTTCACCAGTTCCAGCAGTTCATCCTCAACGGCTCCGTCGCTGTACAGATCCCTTCCGGAATACATGGACAGATCAAGACATACTTTTCCGATATATTCGTTATCCATCTATTTCCACCTTTGACCCCATATCAAAATAACCCACCGTATCCTTATCGGACACACAGCTGATATTTATCGCATCATACAGTCTATGATATACTTCAAAACAGCCGTTTTTAAAACCCGTAACCCCGAAGCTCAGCAGATACTCTCCGCCCTGCAGCTGCATGGTCTGGGTAAAGCAGATCTTCTTCTCTTCGCCTGCTTTGACCGCTTCCATCCAGGCTTTCTCTATCATGGTATTGGTACCGCAGATCTCGGTACCCTTAACATCCTTTACAGACCAGGCAAATATCGGCGCTTCTATATCTTCTTTAAATGAAACCCTCATATGCACCGCGAATTCGGTACCTTTAAGTATGGCGCTGATCCGTCTGCCCTTATCATCCGTAACATATATCTCTTCTATATGCGCCTGTCCGTTTCCGTAATCAAGTCCGGCATCACCCTCGGTATTCCTGCGTCCTCCGTTATTGCTCTGATCTCCGTAGAGTCCCACCAGCACCTGCTTGTAGGCATCGATCATCTCCTTTGTGCCGCCGTCTCCCAGGAGTTTTCCCTTGTTAAGCAGCACTACCCTGTCACAGTACTTGGCTATGCTGGACAGATCATGGCTTACGAAGACTATGGTCTTTCCGGCTTTCTTGAACTCCTCGAACTTATGAAAACACTTGGCCTGGAAGAAAACATCTCCTACCGAAAGGGCCTCATCGACTATCAGTATCTCAGGATCGATATTGATGGCCAGGGCAAAAGCAAGCCTTACAAACATACCGCTGGAATAGGTCTTGACCGGCTGGTATACATATTCGCCTATATCCGCAAATTCAAGTATGGCCGGCAGCTTTTCTTCTATCTCCTTATCCGAATAGCCCATCATGGTACCGTTCAGATAAACATTCTCTATGCCGTTATATTCCAGATTGAAACCGGCCCCCAGCTCCAAAAGTGCAGAGATGCGCCCGTTTACCTTAACAGTGCCGGAAGTCGGGGTTATGACTCCGGTGATGATCTTTAAGATCGTGGACTTTCCGGAACCGTTGGTACCTATTATACCCACGGTCTCACCCTTGCCCACCTTAAAGCTGACACCGTCAAGCGCATGGTTTTCGGTATACAGCTTATCCTTGCGCCAGAGTCCCAGAGCATCCTTAAGCCTGTCTGACCTGCGGTTATACAGCTTATATATCTTATGGACATCACTGACTTCGATGGAATATTCGCTTTTCGTCTCTTCTTTATTCATTTACAACACATCCGCAAAATGAGGCTTAAGCCTCCTGAACAATACCCTTCCGGCAAGGAATATCAGAGCCGTTACCACCCAAAAATACAGGGTATAAACAAGTGAGCCGTTAAAACATTCTTTCCCGTATATCGCATCCCTGTATCCCCGAACGACGTAGACCAGGGGATTGATCTTTATAAGCGTCTTTACCGTCTCATTGGTAAGCGCATCCATATCCCACATGATGGGAGTTGCCCACATTCCCAGCTGCAGCAGTATATTGATGATCTGGCTTAAGTCCCTGAAAAATACCACCACCGAGGATGTCAGGTAACATATCCCCAGCACCAGCATGAACAGACAGAAACTGTAATAGGGTATCTGCAGCGTATAAACAGAGGGCATAATATCATAAACCATGCCCAGAACTATAAGTATGATCGCAAAGAAAGCGTGGATAAAGACGGCTGCTATCACTTTGATAAGAGGCAGCACATTGACATCAAAGACCACTTTTTTTACCAGATAATTATAATCGAGAAGCGCATTGGTGCCATAGGTCAGCGCTTCCGTAAAGAAAAACCAGGGGACGAGTCCCGCCGTCAGAAACAGAACAAAAGGCACATCTCCCGACTGCCTCTGGTTCGGAAAGATCCTTCCGAAAACTATATAATACATCCCCACTGTGATAAGAGGCTGTGCCAGCGCCCAGAGCGCGCCCAGATATGAGCCCGCATAACGTTTCTTAAAATCGTTCTTTGCCAGTCTCCATATCAGCTTTTGTTTACGTGATGTCTCCAAGATACCCCCATTTTTTATCCCGGTCGGACATTATCAGTTCCATGCCTTCGGTGATCGGCCACTCTACGCCGATGGCGGGATCATTATACATTATGCCGCCTTCATCTCCGGGACGGTAAAAATCACTGCACTTGTAGCAGAATTCCGCATAATCACTGAGCACAAGAAAGCCATGGGCAAAATTCTTCGGTACGAACAGCTGCTTCTTGTTCTCTTCCGACAGCACCGCCCCGAACCATTTTCCGTAGGTCTTCGAGCCCTTCCTCAGATCAACGGCCACATCAAATACTTCGCCCTTAATCACCCTTACCAGCTTGTCCTGGGGATGCTCTATCTGAAAATGCAGCCCCCTCAGCACTCCCTTGGTCGATGCCGACTGGTTGTCCTGCACAAATTCAACATCTATGCCTGCTTCCTTAAACTGATCGTAGCGGTAGGTCTCCATGAAATAACCACGCTTATCACCGAATACCTGCGGCGATATCAGCTTTATTCCTTCTATCTCACATTCCTGAACTTCAATCTGCCCCATCTTCTTTAGCTCCCTTCCATACCAGATCCAGGTCGACCCTGTTATTTATACCGTCTATGTGCCCGCTGGACGTGTACTGCCAGAGGCTGAAATTCCCCTTGTACTTGGGAGTGGCTCTCCACTCTGCCAGCCAGCGTATATAGGGTTCTATCTCTTCGTCATGCATCTTCTTCTCAAACCAGGACCTTGATGCATATATTCCTCCGTGATATCCTGCGCTCTGTACCGTCTCACAGAAAGCCTTTATCACTGCAGTCCTGGTATCGACATCCAGATTATCTGCACGCCCGCCGGCGCTCTCCACATCTATGAAGATGGGATAATCCAGCTTATAATCCTTGCAGAGCATGGCTGCCATTGAGGCCTCTTCCACGGCTTCGGTCTCGTTCACCGCCTGGGTGAAGAAGTACACGCCAAGCTGTACCCCGGCTGCCGCTGCGCCTTCCATATTCTTCTTAAAGTAGGGATCCTCTACCAGTGAACCGCTGGTGGACCCCCGGTATCCGCAGCGCACTATCGCAAACTGCACTCCCGCTGCGGCCGCTTTCTTCCAGTCTATATCTTTCTGATACTTTGAAACGTCAACACCGAAGGCTGCATCGCTGCCTTCCCACTTATCCGTATGCTCGGTCTCATCGGCATCATCGGCCGCCTCATGTACCTCGGTATCATCCGCCTCGGCATCTATCTCGTCTTCGCTCTTAACGTAGAGAGCTATGTCTTCGATCACCGTATATTCAAGTTTTTCCTTAACGGTGACCCTCATGGGATCTTCGGGCACTTCGTATCCGTCTACGTCCTGCAGGGACACATAGTAGTCTCCCGCTTTCAGTTCCGGCACATAGATCAGGCCGTCCTTATCCAGATCCTTGTACTCACCTTCCGGCTCTATGTTCACATAGAAGCTGATGCCGTGCACCACCTTGCCGTCTTCATCCGTAACCGAAAGCCTCATGTCATGGGCGATGCTGGAAGCCGTCAGATACAGTCTGGGTAAGCGCTGTTCCTCTCTTACGACCACAGGCCTGTATTCGTCATTATCAAAGAAACTGTCATCTTTAAGGAAATCCCTGTATCCTGTTGCGGCCGCCTCTTCTTCGCTTATTTCAGGCGCTTGTGTCACAGGCTTTGTTTTTTTATCCCGGTTAAGATACAGTATCAGCGCAAAAGTAAGCGCCAGAAAACTGAATACCAGGACTATGGTGAGATTTCTGATACGTCTGTCCATTTATAATCCGTTTGATACATCGATAAGATACTGCCCGTAGGGTGTTTTCTTAAGGGGCTCCGCCAGTTTCAGCAGCTGCTCTCTGTCAATGAAGCCTCTCTTATAGGCTATCTCCTCGATACAGGAGATATACAGTCCCTGTCTCTTCTGGAATGCAGCCACGAAATCCGCCGCATCAAGCAAAGCATCGGGATTACCGGTATCCAGCCATGCGAAACCGCGGCCTAAGGGTTCTACCGAAAGCTCCCCCCTTGACAGGTACTCATTGTTGATGCTGGTTATCTCTATCTCTCCTCTGGCAGAGGGTTTCACATTCTTTGCTATCTCCACCACATCATTGTCATAGAAATACAATCCGGGCACCGCATAATTGCTCTTCGGGTGTTCGGGCTTTTCTTCTATCGATACGGCCTTTCCGTTTTCATCAAATTCCACGACACCGTATTCACGCGGATCTTTTACATAGTAACCGAAGATAGTAGCGCCCTTTTCTTTTGCCGCCACCTTCCTGAGTACCGTTGAAAAACTCTGTCCGTAGAATATATTGTCGCCGAGCACCAGGCATACGCTGTCGCTTCCGATAAAGTCCGCTCCTATTATAAAGGCATCTGCCAGTCCTCTGGGTGTCTCCTGTACCGCATACTCAAAGCGCATACCCAGCTGACTGCCGTCGGAAAGCAGTTCTTCAAAAACAGGCAGATCCCTTGGCGTTGAGATCACCAGCACTTCCCTGATGCCTGCAAGCATAAGGATAGACAAAGGATAATAGATCATCGGCTTGTCATATACCGGCATTATCTGTTTTGATACGGCTTTGGTCAGCGGATATAGTCTTGTTCCGCTGCCTCCTGCAAGAATGATACCTTTCATATACGGATACCCCCTGTTATTTTCCTTTATACATTTCTTCGTAATACTTCTGATAATCGCCGCTGGTCACATTCTTCATCCAGTCCTCGTTCTCAAGATACCATTTGATCGTAAGCTTTATGCCGTCCTTGAACATGGTATCCGGCTCCCAGCCTATCTCTTTCTTTATCTTGTCCGGCGCGATGGCATAGCGCCTGTCATGCCCCTTCCTGTCTTCAACGTAGGTGATCAGATCCCTTGATACATTTGCCTTCCTGGGATCTGAATCCGGCAGTATCTCAAGCAGCGTATCTATTATGATGGTAACGATCTCGATATTCTGCTTTTCGTTATGACCGCCCACATTATAGGTCTCAAAGAGTTTTCCCTTCTCCTGGACCATATCTATGGCCTTTGCGTGATCCGCCACATAGAGCCAGTCTCTGACGTTCTTGCCGTCACCGTATACGGGCAGCTTCTTACCGCTTAAAGCGTTGTTTATCATAAGCGGTATCAGCTTCTCCGGGAACTGGTAAGGTCCGTAGTTATTTGAACAGTTGGTTATATTCGCAGGGAAATGGTAGGTATCCATATATGCCCTTACCAGCATATCGGAACCTGCTTTGCTTGCGGAATAAGGTGAATGAGGCGCATAGGGCGTCGTCTCATAGAAATATCCGTTACCCTCGGGCAGTGAGCCGTATACCTCATCCGTAGATACATGAAGGAACTTCTTTCCCTCCGGATATACTCCGTCCTTTTCCCAGGCTGCCCTTGCACAGTCCAGCATCACCGCTGTACCCAGCACATTGGTCTTTACAAAGACACCGGGATCCTTGATGCTCCTGTCCACATGGCTTTCAGCCGCAAAGTGAACCACCCTGTCTATGTCATTCTCTTCAAAAATCTTACTTATCGCTTCTCTGTCGGTGATATCCGCCTTGATAAAAGTGTAATTATCTCTTTTCTCAACGGACTTAAGGTTTTCAGGGTTGCCCGCATAGGTCAGGGCATCCACGTTTATTATCCTTATCTCATCACCGTACTTATCAAACATATAGTGAATGTAGTTTGATCCGATAAAGCCTGCTCCTCCTGTAACAAGGTATGTTCTCATTATGATTCCTCCTAAAATTTTATCAGTATCCGAGATAACTGTAATTCATATCCACATGACCGCTGATGCCGTTTACGCTGCCCTTTGAACTGTACTGCCACAGATCGTAACGTTTAGCGAAATCGGTCTTGTTGGTGTAATGCGCCATCCATATCTTATATCCGCTTAACGCAGAATAATCCAGCTTGTCATCAAACCAGGTCTTTGATGAGTATACTCCCGGAGTCATGCCGCCGTTCCTTATGGTCTCACAGAAGGCCTTGGTCACTGCGGTCCTTGCAGCCTTATCGAGCCCGTCTGCTCTGCCTTTCTTGCCGGTAGTATATTCTACATCCATGAATACCGGGTAGCTCAGGCCGTATTTACCTGCCAGCTCCAGGCACATCGAAGCTTCTTCCACAGCCTCCACTTCATTTACCGCCTGGGTGAAGAAGTATACGCCGACCTTGAGGCCTGCTGCCTTAGCTCCCTGCACATTGCTCCTGAAGAGGGAATCCTCAACCAGCACACCTGTGCTCGATCCCCTGTAACCGCATCTTATTATAACATAATTGACGCCGGACTGCTTGACTTCCGACCAGTTGATGGAACCGTTCCACTTGGACACGTCTATACCCAGTATGCCGTTCTTATCCTGGATCAGTATGCCTTCTTCATTGAACTCATACTCCATGCCCTGTATGCGCTGCTTTCCGGTCACCTTTTTCCCGTTTTTATCGTAAAAATAGGTGTTTCCGTTTATGGTCTGCCAGCCTGTATACACATATTCAGGCTCTTTATAGACGTAGAGCTCCACATCCCTGTAATAATCGGCATAGACGGCTTCGACATATTTATCGCCGTCCTTTACATACAGCTGCCTTCCATCTTTATCTTTAAGCTTGGTCTTCTTATCCTTGCTGGGATCCTTCTTGTCTCCGTCCTCCGAAGGCGTAGGTGTAGCGGTCACTCCGTCTGCCAGAGTGGGAGTAGGCGTAGGTGTTGCTCCCTCTTCCGGCGCAGGCGTCGGTGTAGGTTCTGCTGTCGGTGTCGGAGTGGGTGTGTCCGTAGGCGAGGGATCCGAGTCCAGCGGCACCTCAACTATTGGGTCTCCGCTGTCCGGTTCCGGCTCTTGAGTCGGTTCCGGAGTAGGCGTATCCACAGGTTCGGTCACCACCTCATCACGTAAGCTTGCAGCCCTGTAGGGATTGTCAACTTCTTTTCTCAGCACATAGGCAGGTTCGCCTATCTTGTCCCTGTCGGTCTTTTCGTAGCCTCCGCTGCCTTCCACCTCGGTTTTGCTTGATTCTACCCATTCCACGGTATCGGGCTCGGAATTCTCCGGCTCCGGCGCAGGTCCCGCTTCGGCTTCTTCGTTTTCACCGCCGGTATCCTCGACTGCCACATTGACTTCCTTCTCAGTCTTCACTTCTTCTATGACATCGATCTTCTTATATTCAATATGCTCTTTTATCGTCACTGTGCCGGATGTGCTTCCGATGATTATGCCTGCCTTATCCGCAATCTCAACCTTATAATCACCGGCTGTCAGTCCGGTCTTGTAGATGATCCCGTCCATGTCATCATCGACAAATTCCAGATCTCCCTTTCCGGAAGTCGACAACAGCTTTACTTCAAAATCCGTTCCGCCCACAAGCCTGCGGCTTTCACTGTCTACGAACTTGATCTTCAGATCCTGCTCAACGGAAGTGAATATCACATCTACCCTTCTGCCTTCTTCCGAAACAACCGGTTCCGGTTGTCCCTCATTATCTGCGATCTGCGCCGCCAGCTGCGAATCCGCAAGAGCCACCAGCACTCCCTCTCCGGCAATGCCTATACCTCTTAAGCTTTCACCCGTTGCGTACATATCGGGGAGTTCTCCGGGCTGCTTTTTCTTTACTGCTGAAACAACGACCATGACAACAGACAGGATAATGACCACTGCGGCAGTTATCGCCGCGATCGTCAGTATCTTTTTCTTATCGGGTAGCTTTTTTTTATGTTCCTTATGAACCGCAGTCTTTTTACCTGCAGCTGCAGGCTTCGCCTTGCTGTTCTTATTTCCGGCTTTCTTCCGCTTATTGATGATCTTTTCGATATCTATAAGCTCTTCTCCGGAAATATCGGAGGTATCGCTGTTTATCAACTCTTCGGATATGTCAGCTTCTTCCGGCGCTGCTGTTTCTTCCTCTGCTTCGAAGTCTTCGGACATATCGGCTTCTTCCGGCATGTCGCTTTCTTCCTCTATGCTCTCAGCTTCCGTTACAGGCAGACTTTCCGTAATACTCTCAAAACTGAGATCCGGATCAACACTGACCTCAGGTATGTCAAGAGTGGAGGTATCCAGGTTTATCATTTCCAGAGTAGCGGTATCAGCGGAGCTTTCCTCAGCTGCATCCCCCTGTACTTCTTCCGCGCCGGCATTGATATCCCCGCTTTCCTCTTCCGGCATCGGCAGGGGATCCTCATACATATCGATCTCAGCCACGCTTTCGGATATATCCGTAAGCAATATGGTATCTACGGATACCTCTCCCTTAAAGACGGGATCTTCCACCGGAAGCGCTCCGGTCTCATCCAGATTTATAAGATTTAACGTATCATTAAGATCGTTTTCTTTCTTCTTCATGATTTAGAGATATTCCTCTCTGTTACAGATCTTGAGGTTCTCAACGATCTTCTTTATGTCAGCGGCGCTGGACTTGTCACAGATAAGTGTGGCGTCCTTTGTATCCACTATGATAAGGTCTTCCACACCCACTGCCGCTATCAGCTTATCGGCGCCTTCAATGATGGTATTCTTAACATTGACCGTCATAACGTTTCCGCTTACCACATTTCCCGAATCGTTAAGCTGCCTCATGCGCGCCACGGACAGCCAGCTTCCCACATCATCCCAGCCGAAAGTTCCGGGGATGACATATATGCTGTCTTCTTTTTCCAGCACGCCGTAATCTATGGATTCCGAAGGCATGGTATCAAATGCCCCGTTCAGTATGCTTTCCTCATCCTCGGTTCCTATCGAAGTTTCTATCTTGCAGAGTCTTTCGTATATCTCCGGGAGGTGTTCCTCTATGGATGTAAGTATCGTGGATGCTTTCCAGACAAACATACCCGAATTCCACAGGTACTCCTCGGTCTCCAGATATTTCTTGGCCGTAGCCACATCGGGTTTTTCAACAAAGCTGTCCACCCTGAAAGCTCCGTCCATCATGCTCTGGGGATTGAAGCGTATATATCCGTATCCTGTCTCGGGAGCCGTCGGCGTAATGCCTATGGTCACCAGATTATCTCCCTCGTCCGCAACCTTCATCGCAGACTGAAGGACTCCGAGATACATGCCCTTGTACTTGATCAGATGATCGGAAGGCAGCACTAGCATCATCGCGTCGCCGTATTTCTTCCTGATATGTACTGCTCCGAAGCCTATACCGGGTGCGGTATTTCTTCCCACAGGCTCACAGAGTATGTTTTCTTCCGGGATATCCGGCAGCTGCTTTTTCACCAGAGCCTTATAGCTTTTGTTGGTAGCAATGAAAATATCCTCATAGTCCACGATGGAACTGATACGGTCCACCGTATGCTGTATCATGGTCTTGCCGTCACCGGTCAGGCATAAAAACTGCTTGGGACAGCTCTTACGGCTCCTCGGCCAGAATCTTTCCCCTTTTCCACCTGCAAGTATCAAAGCTGTTGTTTTCATCTCTTTGTCCACCTTATCCTTATTTATCCTTTAACCCACTGGGCCCATTTCTTTCTGTATTCTTCGGGAAGCATATCTTCCTTTGCTGCAAAGCAGCTCTTAAAGTTTTCCTCATCACGCATGCCGAGTTCCTCCGCTATCTCGGGAATAGGCTTGATCGTAAAACGAAGATATTCCTTGGCCTTGTTCAGCTTTCTGTTTTCAAGATATGCCGCCACATCTATCCCGTACTTGTCCGTAAAGGCTGTGTCTATCTCTTCATAAGCTTTGCCGAAACGGGTCTTCATCATCTCTTTCAGCTCGCCCTCACGTGAGAACACAGCCTCATCACCGTTTAAATACTCCCTTATCTGATCTGCGGATATACTCTCGCTCTTCACGATCTTTTCGGTCTTTTTTAGACACAGGAGAAGTATCCGGCCTAAAATATTGTCGGCTTTGAGTTCTTCAGTAAGTCCCCTGTTTTCTTTCAGTCTGAGAAGCTCATCCATTATCAGCAGAGCATCGGAAACATTATCTCCGAATTCAAAGACGGGAGAAGAAGCGTTTTCCTTATATATGACCGGTATCACGGCCTCAGCCTTTGCCCCGTCGAAATGCGCCCACAGAAGCTCCCACTGCTCAGCCTCCGAAGCCCTGTGGGAATAGTGGTTTCTGCAGTCTATCAGCGCCGCATCACCTGCTTTAAGCGCATACTCCTTACCCTCATAGGTAAGCGTCCCGCTGCCTCTCTCAACCACAAGGAAAAGGAAGGATTCCAGACCTTCTCTTTCACTGGTGTGGCTCTTTAAGCTCTGAAGCCTTCCGGTTTCCTGCAAATACAGAAGATGCTTCCTGGCAAAGGCAGAGGGTGTATGTATCGTTCTTCTTGAACGTGTTACGCCTTCGTTATCAAACATTTCTTTGTTATTCTCTAACATTTGCTTCTCCATTCGGCTAATATCTCATCTATGGTCTGTTCGAGCGGTATTGCGGGTTTCCAGCCGCAGACGCTTCCTATCTTCGATATATCCGCCTCTATGACCGGTACATCCACAGGTCTTAATTTTGCGGGATCGGTCTCCACCTTAATGTTGACCGTAGACCTTGAGATTATCAGATCCAGCATCTTCCTTATCTCTATGGCATGGCCGCTTCCCACGTTATAGGTCTCTCCGCTCTTTCCTTTTTCAGCCAGCAGGGCATAGGCCCTTACCACATCCCTTACATCCGTAAAGTCTCTCCTGGCGGACAGGTTTCCCACATACATTACGGGTTCTCTTAAGCCCTTCTCTATCTCTGCCACCTGCTTGCAGAAATCCGCAGCAACAAAGACCGGCAGCTGTCCCGGTCCTATATGGTTGAAGGCCCTTACCATGACCAGTTCCAGATCATAGGCTTCCGCGTATATTGCGGCTATCATGTTCTGGCAGGCCTTGGTGGCCGCATAGATATTCCCGGGTAAAAGCAGGGTGTCTTCGCTTATGGGAACATTTCCCGTTTTGATATGGCCGTATTCTTCTCCGGAGCCTACTATCACTACCCTGGGCTTATAGAAAAGCTCCCTCAGGGCATCCATCACGTTTACCGCGCCTTTAATATTTACATCAATGGTAAGCTGGGGATTCTTCCATGCCACGCTCACGGAACTCTGGGCTGCCAGATGATAGATCTCATCAGGTCTTATGCTGAACAAAAGCTCAGTGATGCTGTCCTTTGAGAGTATGTCCAGATCGTACACCGTAGCCGGCACGTCCGCTATCTCCTCATGAGGCAGCTTGGTAGCATATACTTCTTTACCCAGATCGTCATGCAGATGCCTTATCAGGTATTTGCCGACAAAGCCTGCAGCGCCTATTACCAGTGCTTTTTTCATCAGTTCTTCTTTCCTGCCAGTGCGATCTCTCTGCCGACCAGATACAGATCCTTTTCGATCATGCGCTCAACCATCTCGTCAAAGCTGATCTCTCTCTTCCATCCCAGCTTCTCTTCAGCCTTTGCGGGACTTCCGATCAGAAGCTCCACTTCGGCGGGGCGGAAGAATTTAGGATTGACTTTTACCAGCACTCTGCCGCTCTCATCTTTACCTACTTCGTCAACTCCTTCACCGGAGAACTCGATCTTTATTCCGACCTTCTCAAAAGCGATCTTAACGAATTCCCTTACGGTTCTGGTCTCGCCGGTTGCGACCACATAATCATCCGGCTCATCCTGCTGCAGCATCAGCCACATAGCCTTCACATAATCCTTGGAATGTCCCCAGTCACGCTTTGCGTCAAGGTTTCCGAGTTCGAGCACATCGGCAACACCCAGCTTTATCCTTGCCACTGTATCGGTGATCTTCCTTGTAACAAACTCTTTTCCTCTTCTCTCGCCTTCATGGTTAAAGAGGATACCGCTGCAGGTAAAGAGTCCGAAGCTCTCCCTGTAGTTCTTGGTTATCCAGTGACCGTAGAGCTTGGCAACACCGTAGGGACTCCTGGGATAGAAAGGCGTATTCTCATCCTGGGGTATAGCCTGTACTTTTCCGAACATCTCGGAAGTGGATGCCTGATAGAAACGGCATTTGGGGTTTACGAAACGTATTGCCTCAAGTATGTTGGTAACACCCAGAGCATCGATATTTGCGGTAAGTATGGGCTGTTCCCAGCTTGTAGCCACAAAAGACTGAGCTGCCAGGTTATATACCTCATCGGCCTGTGATATCTTCATCGCATTGATAAGTGAGACCACATCCGTCATATCCGCATAGATAAAATTGATCTTATCCTTGATATGCTCAACGTTGCCGTAATCCACAACGGACTTTCTCCTTAATATGCCGTACACGTTGTAGCCCTTCTCCAGCAGCAGTTCTGCAAGGAAAGATCCGTCCTGTCCGTTAATACCCGTAATCAGCGCATTTTTCATTTATAAATATCCTCCTATCTGTCATAAATGAATATTCAAGAGATTATATCATAATTCACGGATTATTTCCAGTTTTCCCTGTTATAAGCGCATATATCCTTTCAGCGCTGTCCCTCCAGTCAAACCTTGCGATATTCTCCGCTATCCGTTCCCTGTCCGCAGCTTCTTTAGTTCCTGCTTCAAGTAGAGCCTTTTTAAGTGAAGCCGCATCGTCATTCTTAAAATACTGTGCCGTTTCTCCCATGACTTCCTTCATCACGGCTATATCGGAAACCAGCGCCCTTTGGCAGCCCGAAGCCAGAGCTTCCAGCGGCGGCATGCCGAAGCCCTCATAAAGAGTCGGGAACACAAAAGTCTCCGCTCCCCTGTACACGTAAGGAAGATCCTCATTATCCACAAAACCGGTTATCCTCAGATCATTACCGAGTATCTCCCCGGCCTCATCAAACCAGCCTTCATACTTCCAGCCTGCCCGGCCGCTTAAGACAAGAGGCAGAAGCTCATGCCCTTCCTTCTTGAGCTGCACGTATGCATCCAGCAGAAGTTTTAGGTTTTTCCTGGGTTCTATGGTACAGAGGCTTAGGTTATATCTTTCCGGAAGGCCGTACTTTGCCCGGACTTCGCTCATCTTTTCTTCCGAATCCGCAATAAAGCGTTCCCCGTTGACTCCGCAATATGCGAGCACGGCTTTTTTCTCGCAGCCCGGGAAATGCTCTTTCACTTTCGACATCGTAAAATCCGAGATCACGAAAATGCCCTTGCTTGACTTTGCGCTGTGCTTAAGTCCTGCTGCCCAGTAATACCTCGCCTTTTTTTTCATCGTCTGCGGCAGGTCAAAGCATACCGTGTCCGCTATCAGCACATATGAATTCTTCTTTGAAAAAAGAAGCGGTATCGGAAAAGCAGGGAAAACATAAGCATCTGCGGCGATCCTTTTCATTTCCGCCGGAAGTATCAGCTGATTCGTAACCAGCTTTCCCTTACGTCTTATCAGCTTTATCTCAACATTAGCTGCGGCCTCAAGCTCTTTGCATATTCCCGGAACTTCTCCTTTGAATACAAGGATAAATTCACTGTCGGGATGGGCCGATACCATCTGCGCGCTTATCTCGTATGCATATCTCTCAAGCCCTGTAAAATTGTCATTCAGGCTCGTTAAGTCTATCGCTATCCTCATACGCATATCCCCTGATCATATCCTGCTTATACTTAAGCGCCAGGAAAAAGATCTTCATATCCTCGATAAAATATCTCTTGAACAGACGTCCGGGCTCCTGCAGAAAACGGAAGAACCATTCAAGTCCGGTCTTACGCATCCATTCAGGCGCTCTTTTTACCTCTTCTGCAGCAAAATCGATGGCCGCCCCGAAAGGCAGGGCTATATGCACATCCATTTTGTTCAGGTATTTGTATATCAGCTTCTCCGATTTCGGAGAACCCACACAGACCATCATTATATCCGGCTTCACGGAATTAACGGTCTTTATCACTTTCTTCATTTCCTTGGGATCCTTTTCGAAATGAAAAGGAGGCGAGTAAGTGCCGACCACCTTAAGTCCCTTATATTTTTCCTGCATTTTGGCAGCCGCCTTGACTGCAACACCTTCACGTCCTCCGAGAAGGAATACGCTTCTGCCTTCTTTTGCAGCCCGTTCGCATACCGCAGGGAACAGATCCGCCCCGGTCACCCTCTCCTTTATGGGGCAGCCGAAGGACGCGCCTATCCACCTTAATGGTGTCCCGTCACATACGGCAAGGTCCGCATGATCGTACACTTCCTTGAACTCATCGTCTTTCTCCAGTTTGATCATATGGTCGACATTGGCGGTGACTATATAATGTCTGCCCTCTGCAGCCATTTTCATTATCCGGTCCAGAGCCTGCGCAAAACTCACATCATCCAGCATGACTCTCATGAAACTTCTTCTTCCGCTGCTCTTTACCTTTTCGGAAGGTTCATAGAATTTCCTGCTCCTGAACATAAAAATGAACGCCGCTGCGATCACGGTACCCGCAACGTCGCACATTATATCCTTGATATCACCGTCTCTGGATGGCGACAGCGCCTGTATCACCTCGTCCACCACCGCGAAACCGCCGCCTATCATGACTCCGTATATGAACCTGAGCTGTCTTCTTATGCCGAAGGCCGAGAACACCAGGCCCACAGCGATTCCGAGAAGCATGTACTCGCCCATATGCATGCATACGCGAAGTCCCACATCCAGAACATCGGTCTTCTCGGGATCGAGTCCCCTGGTCTCTCCGTGAACGGCTCCCGAGATAAACTCAAGTATCCTGCCTCCCCTTTCATATGCGAAATGTCTCTGATGAGCCGCAAAATAAAGGATAAAGGCAACCACTACCATAAGCAGCAGGATAGCAAAGGTCTTTATAAATTTTCTTCCCTGCTTCTGCATATCTTCCTTACACTATCTGCTTAAAATACTCTATAGTCTTTAAAAGTCCTTCTCTCAAAGGCACCGTAGGTTCCCAGTCCAGCTCTTTCTTAGCCAGATCTATAACGGGTTTTCTCTGAAGCGGATCGTCCGAAGGCAGTTCCTTGTAGATTATCTTTGAATCCGCTCCGGTAAGCTCTATGACCATCTCAGCCAGCTGCTTGATCGTGAATTCACCGGGATTGCCTATATTGACAGGTCCCGTAAAGCCCTCTCTGGAATTCATCAGCCTTACCATGCCTTCTATAAGGTCATCCACATAGCAGAAGCTCCTGGTCTGGCTTCCGTCGCCGTAAACCGTGATATCCTCACCCTTAAGGGCCTGCACTATAAAGTTGCTGACCACCCTGCCGTCAGCCGGATGCATATTGGGTCCGTAGGTATTGAATATCCTCATCACCTTGATGTCTACGTTGTGCATTCTGTGATAATCGAAGAACAGAGTCTCCGCAACGCGCTTTCCCTCATCATAGCAGGAACGTATGCCTATGGTATTCACGCAGCCCCTGTAGCTCTCAGGCTGGGGATGTACCTCGGGATCCCCGTATACTTCCGAAGTGGAAGCCTGCAGTATCCTGGCATTCACTCTCTTAGCCAGTCCCAGCATATTGATGGCTCCCAGCACACTGGTCTTCGTGGTCTTTATCGGATTATACTGATAATGCACCGGTGATGCCGGACAGGCCAGGTTATAGATCTGATCCACTTCAAGTCTTATGGGCTCAGTCACGTCATGACGCACGAATTCGAAATACGGATGTCCCAAAAGATGACGTATGTTGTTCTTGCTCCCCGTGAAAAGATTATCGAGGCAGATCACGTCATTGCCTTCCTTTATCAGCCTGTCGCAGAGATGTGAACCTAAGAAACCGGCTCCTCCCGTGACCAAAACCCTTTTACCCATTAACTTATCCTCCAATCTTTATTTTCCTATCAGTATCCTTAAGTAAGGTGTCGCACTGTGATACAGCGCAGGAATCAGACCGTAATTCTTGACCAGGAAATGATACCAGTCAGAAGCCGGCAGTCCCTTCTCACTCTCTTTAAGTTTAAGCCTTTTTATCCTGGGAAGCTTATTGTCCCTCCAGCTGCCCTCTGTGGGATTGTCATCGCACTGTCCGCAGTATTCCGCAGAATTAACAACCTTCATCCCGTACCTGTTAAGCCTCATTCCGTAGTCATAATCACCCAGGCTGTGCACATAGGCCGCGTCCAGATTGCCGCAGGAAGTAAAGCAATCATACTTTACCAGCACGCAGTTGCAGTTAAAGGTATCGCAGACTGTCTCTTCCTCTCCGGGAGGTATCAGTTCGAATCTCGCAAAATGCTTCGATCTCATCCGCACTCCGCCGTAACTCTGAGAGCCTTCGGAATTTACGCAGGCCCCGGCTACTGCATCCGCCTCTGTTTTCTCCATCCTGTCAAGAAGTTTATCGACAGCTCCCGGGAAAAACACCACATCATCGTTGACCATCAGGATGGCATAGGCATCCTTTAATTTCTGGTAGGCATAGGACAGGGATACCCTCATCCCTCCGTTCCAGTACAGCTCGCTGCCTCTTTTTATCACCCTTATATCCGCATACATTTCCGCCCCCAGTTCCTTAAGGGCTTCGGGAGTGCCGTCACTGCTTCCGGCATCGGTTACCGCAAAGATAAGCTTGCTCTCGTTTCCCGTGATCAGCGATCTTATGCAGGCTATGGTCTTTTCTTTTCTGTCATGGCAGGTGAGCAGCACCGCCACTTTTTTTCTTTCCATATATCTCTCCTAAAAACAGGCTATCCTTCTGCCGCTTAAATGAAACAGTATCCTGCTCATGCGGTCGATTCTTTTTTTCGCCTTAGGCCTGTTCTTCTCTTCGGCTTTTTCATAAGCTTCATATACATGTTTGCACCAGGCCACATTTGCTTTGGAATCTCCGAGCTCCTCCTGCAGCCTCCATATCTCTTTTTTACGCTTTGCATTATCCTGCCCGGTCTTGTTATCCTCATACATACGGTATACCGCATAAGGCTCATGGGCCCAGAGGACCTTTTCTTTCTCGAACAGTTCGATGAAGAACTTCCAGTCGAAAGCATAATGATAGCTTTCATCCAGCAGTATCCCGTGGTTTCTCCAGAACATTGCCGGCTGGACTATGTAATACCATCTCCTGAGCGCTTTCTTGCCTATGCCCCTGTCCGACTCATTGTATTCGGTCAGGTTCTTATCCTTATCACAATACCAGGCATCTCCTGCCACTACTCCGGCTTTGGGATAACGCTTAAAATAGGCTTCCACATTTTCCAGCACATATTCGTCAAAGTAGAAATCATCCGAGTTGAGCCAGCAGACCACTTCGCCGGTGGCTGCCTTAAGCCCCTTATTTATGGCTTCAGCCTGGCCGTGATCAGGCTCACGGATATAGCGGATACGCTGATCTTCTTCAGCATAACGTCTTACTATCTCCTCGGTTCCGTCATCCGAGCAATTGTCGATTATGATATACTCCAGATCCGTAAAGCGCTGTGTCAGCACTGACTTGATCGTATCCTCAATATATTCGGCCTGGTTCCAGGTCGGTGTTATTATACTGAAAAAAGCCATATTACTCCCCGCATATGTATGAGGCCAGCTCGCGTACGACTCCGTAGCCGCCCTTCCTCTCAAATACCACTTCAGCAACTTCAAGCACAGAGGCCTCCGCATCCGCCGGCGCGCATTTGATGCCGCACATCAGCATCGCCTCTCTGTCATTTAAGTCATTTCCTATATACAGGACTCTTCCTGCATTAATATTATTTTCTTCCAGATAATGTTTCAGTATCTCAGCCTTATCCGCCACATCATGTATGACAGGCAGCGAAAGCTTCTCGGCCCTTCTTTCTACCACCGGATTCTTTTCCGTGGAGATGATGATCTGGGGTATGCCCTTCTTCCTGATCATACCGACTCCGTATCCGTCCGAGCGATTGACCGTCACACTTTCCTTACCGTCCTGATCCACGGTCACTCTGTTATCCGTCATCACGCCGTCAAAATCATACACTATCAGATCTATATCTTCCGCATTAAGCCTCTTCATAAAAACTCCTTATTCGGATTCCTTTTTTGCCCAGAAGAAATACGGCAGCATCAGGCAGATAAACTGCGTATTCGTGACCACATACCTCTTCCACAAACGTCCCGGATCCTGCAGCAGTCTGTACAGCCATTCCAGTCCCATCCAGCGCATCCACACCGGCGCTCTCTTGGCCGTGCCTGCAAGGAAATCAAAGCCGGCTCCTACACCCAGCATCAGACCTTTCACCTCGCCCTTATGCCTCTGCATGAAGAGTTCCTGCTTCGGAGCGCCGAGACCTATCCAGATATAATCGGCTCCCGAATCGTTCATCCTCTTTATGGCAGCCTTTTCCTCTTCTTCCGAGAGTTCATGGAAAGGCGGTGACTCAAAGCCTACTACTTTTGCCCCCGGATAGCGCTTCTCTATCTTTTTCTTTAAAGCTTCCAGGGTTTCGGGGCTGCTGCCGTAAAGATAATGAGTCTTTCCTGTAAGGGAGGACATAGCCAGACTTCTTTGGAAGAAATCCGGTCCCGCTACCCTCTCTGCCTCATCATAGCCTCTCTTATTAAGACACCAGGCAAGAGGCTTTCCGTCAGGCATTACCAGGAGAGCATCTTCCTGTGCTTTTTTATATTCTTCGTCTCCCCTGGACATCATAAGCGCATGTACATTCGCAAAGGTGATGTACTCACCGCGAAGCTTATCTATATCGGCAAGCACCTTTATGGCTGCCTCTTCGGGATCCGTCACCGCCACCTTTAAGCCCAGAAGTTTTTTTGTCTTTATATCAGGGATCATTTAAGAACCTTCCTTATCCTTTTCATTACAAAGTCAATGAGTTTTCGCCAGCCGAAGTATTTACGTATATACGCCCTGTCATATTTCTCGTCCCTTGATACCGGAACAAAGTCCAGAGGGAACTTAAGTTTTCCGTAGGAAAAATCTTCCGTTGCATCCCAGGTCGTATGGGTGGCATCTTCCCTGCCGAATCCTATGTTATTAACCATATTGGCCGCCGGTACGATGCCGAGTCCGTGATTCTTATGTCTGCAGTAATCCCACTGTATGTCCCAGGTATCCTTCTTCTTGGTATATACCTGTTCTATATTGTTCTTTAAGAAGATATAGGCAAAGCCGCCTCCCTGCACGCCTTTCATAAATCCGTTCTGCTTTAGCTCCAGCCAGTCTTTCACATCGGGATCGTACTTTTCCCAGGCTCTTGCCCAGGTAGCCCAGCCCCAGATACTTGAAAAACAGGAGAAACAGTATGGACCTTTAATCTTATACTTTACCAGATTGGTGCCTGATACCATCATCACCCGCTTATCATCCTTATATCTGATCAGCATCTCCCTGCAGTATCTGAAGAAATCATCACTGGGAACCACATCATCCTCAAGTATTATCGTCCATTCTTCCTTCTTAAGCACTTCGGTGATTCCGCTGTATACACGCATTTTGCAGCCCATGTTCTGCTCCGCATATACTTTTATGACTTCACAGTGCCAGTCTACGCCTTCTTCCACCAGCTTCCTGCACTCTGCGACTTTCTTTTCGTCATCGGCATTGTCCTTTCTCGGAGCATCGGAAACAAGGTAGAGCTTAGCCGGCGCCGCCTTCTTTATCTTTTCAAAGACCACGGCCGTAGTGTCGGGCCTGTTAAAAAATATGAGGGTAACGGGTATATCAAAGGCTGCTTTCATCACTTAGACCCCTTTCTGAACAATACCACACCTACTGTCTGTATCAGAAGCTTGGCATCCAGAGACAGCGACCAGTGATCGATATACTCCAGATCCAGCTTCACCACTTCATCAAAATCCGTAATATCACTCCTGCCGCTTACCTGCCACAGGCCTGTCAGCCCGGGTGTGATCGACAGTCTTCTCCTGTAATGCACATTATACTGTTCGAATTCGCTGACTGTAGGCGGTCTGGTCCCCACCAGGCTCATGTCGCCCTTAAATACATTGAAGAACTGCGGGAATTCATCTATGCTGGTCTTTCTTAAGAACCTTCCGACTTTGGTGATCCTCGGATCATCTTCCATCTTGAACATAAGGCCCTGCATCTCATTCTTTTCCTTAAGCTCGTTAAGCCGCTGCTCCGCATCCGAATACATGGAACGGAATTTGTAGATCATGAAACGCCTTCCGTTCTTGCCTATCCTCTCCTGCTTGAAGATCACCGGTCCCTTTGATTCAAGCTTGATGGCCGGCGCAACAAAGATATACAGTATCACTGTGATCAGCATGCCGAAGATGCTGCCTATGATATCGATAAATCTTTTTATCAGGAGTCTCCTGTAATCCATATTCTGAAGCGAGAAGGACAATACCGAAAAGCCCGCAAAGCTGCCCGCTTCCTTTCCTTCAAGGCCAAGCTCTTCCATTTCTATATCATAATGGCAGAGCATGCCCATGGCTTCGAATTCCAGTATCATATCTCTTACTTCGCTTATGCGCTCGATGGGCAGGGAAATGAACACGCGGTCCAGCATGCTCTGTGTCGCATAATCTATCAGATCATTGGAACCGGCCACTATCTCAATGCCGTCTATCATGCTGCCCTTCATATCCTTATCAAGTATGGCTGCGCAGGTCAGTTCGTAATTCCAGTCCTTATGGGCGTTGATCTGTTCAATGACTTTTCTTGCCCTGTCCGAAGTGGTCACCACCATCAGCTTGTCGCTGTTTATGCTCTTCTTGTATATGGCCAGCATGAAATTTTTGAAACCCAGATGCACCGCATACATCATCAGCAGTTCGATGACCATGAACACACCCACTACCAGACGGTTCATGACGGAAATCTGTTTTCCGAGATACAGTATGACCACACCGCTTAAGGATATTACCATCACATGCTTAAGATCTGCGATGAATTCCCGGTAATATCCTCTGATGAAGAAGTCCCTGTTCCAGTCGGTCCCTATGGAATAAAGCAGTGACAGAGCCACCAGCAGTATGCCGAAGACCAGGTGGGTAGATACATTATCAACAGTTGAAAAAGAATGGAACTTAAAAAGCAGTGCAAGGCAATAGGAAGCCACCACTACCAAAAGGTCGATAAGTATCAGCGAATATGTCGTTACCACGCGGCTTTTTCTGTATATCGAATTCATTAATATCTCCCGGCCAGTTTGCTGACCGCCCTTGCGGCCTTGGCCATATAATATCCCGCTCCTGAAGTAAGGAGCAGCGATAAATATTCCCCGTCCTTTATGCTGCCTCCGATAAGTCCGGCGGCTTCTTCAAGTCCCAGCTCCTTAGCCCGTTTAACATTATCATGCTTTGCCATGGACTCTGTTTTTCTGACTCTGTACGCAGCCCTGATATCCGGATAGTGTCTTATATTGATAAGTTTTTTGTACTGCGGTGCCAGGGTCTTTTCCATGCCCATGCTGATCAGATTGACGTAGGCGTGGGCCGCCTCATCCATGCTGTTCCAGGAAGAAGCCTCTATCTGCCTGTAGGAAGCCATGCATTCGGGCAGATAATACATCTTTCCCTTAAGGAACTGCCTGAAGGTTATCAGATTGTCATCATAATCATACTTAAGCTTCCCGGCGCTTATATCGGATATATCGCCCTTTCGGAACATCAGGGCCCCGCTCTGTAAGAACATAAGCTTCCAGTATCCGTCAATGCCGATCTTCCTTTCCTTCTTTGCCCTGCAAAGAGGAAATTCATGTCCGTCTTCATAATAGAGCTTCAGATTGTGGGCCGCCATGGAGCAGTCCGCATTTGCCGGATCATCCAGTATATCTGAAAGCCTCTTAAGCCTGTGATCGTCGGTATAGAAATCATCTCCGTCAAGGAAACTGATGTACTCTCCCTTAGCTTCTTCCAAAAGCATTATCCTGTTTAATGACGCCCTCTCTATCTTCGAATAGCTGACGCCTTCTTCACGTTCTCTTACAAAAACCCGTATCAGTCCCGGATACTTTTCGGAGTACTCATTGACGATCCTTACGGTCGCGTCCGAAGAACCGTCGTCACCCACCAGTATCTCGTACCCGCCGTCATATTCCTGCCTCACGACGCTCTCCAGAGTCTGTCTTATATACGCCTCCAGATTATATGTCGTGATCAGCACGCTTAGTTTTATGCTTTCATTTGTCATAAAATATTATTATACCATTATCCGCGCTTTCCCGCAAACCCGGCTTACATCTGTTTCATCCACTTCTTTATCTGGTGCACCGGCTTATATATCACATCCTGAGCCCTTCTCATATGGATGGCATTTTTCATCTTCTTCTGATACTCCCTGCCGTAGTATTCCTGATTGCGCCTGAAAGCCGCCTGAGGCTCAGCATCAAAAATATTTCTCAGAAAAACATCCGCGTAATCTTCTTTAAGTATTGCAGCTGCCGCCGAATCCTCCTTAAGCATCGGTGCTTTCATCATAGCCAGATACTTTTGATCATCCTCATTTACTTCTTTTATCTTTCCGATGATATCTTCCACGTTATCGTAATCCATACAGTTGATAAAAGCATCGGGATTAAACTCTTTAGCTATTTCGGGATCTCCCCAGTATACGGGTATGGTATCTCCCGCAAAAGCTTCGAGCATCTTCTCGGTCACATAGCCCGGAGTCGAAGTGTTTTCAAATGCCAGGGTAAAGCGGTAATCTCTCTCAAAGGCCAGCTTATCCTTAACGGCTCCGCCTACGTTGTTTTTATACTTTCCGCCGGAATCCACTTTTTTATATTCACAGAGCTTTTCATACAGCTTCTCCCTCATGGGATCGCTGTCGGGATTGGATACCACGCGGTTACAGAATTTCTTTTTTGAAAGATAATACTCATCACTTTTCGTATGTTTTTCAAGAGCCGCTCCTATCCTTTCGGTATACAGAGCATACAGGGGAAGCCTTAAATACCTGTCCCCGAATTCCATATGATGGAAGCCCATTACATAATCATAGATATTCAGATCGGGAATATAGTTCTCCCCTGTAAAACATATCTTCACTCTGTCAGTCAGGTCATAGGCCGAGTCTCCGAAACAGGAGGCAAATATGACCGGAGCCGACTTATCTATCTCAACATCGTAGTACAGCCTTAATCTGTTAATGAAATAATTGTCCTCTTTGTTGAGATCACTCCAGAAATCAACAAAATCAATCTTTATCTTTTTCTTCATTCTTCCCACTCTCTCCGAGCATGGCGATGAATACGCCGTTCTTGTTGAAATAAGGTATAAAGGCTTCCGCCACCGAATACAGCATGAAGCCCGTGATCAGCAGGGAAGCCGCATGCTTATTCTTCTTTACCGCCTTATCCCAGCTGATAAATACAGCAAGTATATAGATGATCATAAAGATCACACCTTCTCTGAGCAGGCTGTTGACATAGCCGACTTCCGTCGCCTCCGTAACAGCCCTGTTTCCGAGGAGCTTTATCTCATTCTCCTTAAGAGCATCCCTGGCAAACTCAAATCTCCCTGTAGTTATCTCATTTACCGCATCCCAGGCATTCTCCACCTTTCCCATATGATTCTCGGGATAAGGTATAAAGAGAAACGTGAAGATAAAGAGTATGACCGCAGCCGCAATAAACTGCTGGAATCTGTGATAGAGCTTTCTGTGTGCTTCATTCTTATCAAGCCTAAGGAAGATAACACCTGCAAGTATATAAATGAAGATGGCGATGCCCATCTTTGAAGAAGCCAGAATAAAGGGTATCATGAACACCACGGCTCCGACAGCCAGGAAAGCCGCCTTTATCTTCTGACCGTAAAGATATATCCACATGATGAAAAGCCTGAACCAGAAAAAGCTGAAGGCATTGGGATGAAGATAGCCGAACATAAAACGCCGTTCCTCCGAATGCCTGAAATAATCGCTGATATAGATATCACCGCCCAGACCCAGCAGGGCTCTTATCAGTATATAAGCCGTAAGGGCCGCAGTTCCGTAAAAATACAGCTTTATGACCTTCTCTGCATCTTCTTTCTTTCCTGCAAGCAGTACAAGCCCCAGCCTCAGCATCAGGGCCGAATGCGTAAATATCAGGAATATCCCGGAAAAAGCAAATACCGCTGCATAAAGCGGTATATCCTTTTTTATATCCATATCAACTATAGCGGCGTAAAGGAAAAACACTATGCCCGCAAATATCAGTGTCTGGTTCATGAAACCGCCGGAAGCAAAACCGGAGGGTGAAACAAGGAGCTCACAAATAAGCCCCATATAGAACGCGGCACTCTTAAATCTCTGCGCAGTCTGTTTTAGCTTTAACAGTTTATCCTTCATTTTCCAGTCCGTCATAAAGTTTCGTGATCTCAGCCGTATTGGCCGAGAGTGAGAAGCGTTCTGCCCTTTCCCTTCCGGCATCGCCAAATTTAAGCGCCCTTTCCTCATCTTCGATAAGGCTGCGCATGGCTGATGCAAGGGTATCAATATCTTCATAAAGGATACCCGTCTCACCGTCCTTAACTATTTCGGGTGTTGCTCCGCTCCTTCTTCCTATCACCGGCAGTCCTGCTCTCATGTATTCCACAGTCACCAGACCGAAGCCTTCATATTCGGAAGCAATGATCCCGGCGCCGGCTTTTTTCAGCAGCCCGCTCATATCCTTCACAAACCCGGGAAAGCGGATCAAACGTTTAAGTCCGTATTCCTCTGTCTTTCGTTTTAATAAAGCCGTATAGTTCTTATCGCCTTCTCCTGCAAATACCACTTCGAAGGGAGCTGTCTTATCCTTAAGAAGCTTTGCGGCTTCTATCACATCCAGCTGTCTCTTTGCGGGAAAGAGATAACCTGCATATACGAAACTGAATGGCCCGCTTTTTTTCTCAGCCTTCTTAAACTGAAGTGAAGTATCTATACCGTCATATATCCTGACAGTCTTCGCAGCCGGGTACTTTTTATCAAGATAGTCCTTTACCGCATCTGAAATGGCTATCAGCCTGTCTGCGCTTTCATAATACTTACGCACCGTCTCATCCGGGTAAAAGAATCTCATACCGTAATGCAGATCGGCAAATTCCCGTATATGCCATACATGCCTGCAATTAAGCCTCTCGGAGAGCATGGCCCCCTGTCCTATCACCGAGGTATTGGAGTGTATCAGCTCTATGCCCTTATCCTTAAAAAGCTCTGCAAGGCTTTCAAGCTCAGCCTCTATGGCCTTTTTTCTTTTACTCTTCTTTAGCGCAAAGCTTATGGGTTCCCTGTATATAGCCTCCCACTGCGTTAACGCCTGTATATGATATTCTATCCCGTTCTCCTTAAGGATGCGGGTAAACTCTCCTTCGGCCGGAAGGACCACTACCGGAATATGTTTCCCCCCTGCCTTTAAGCCGAGCACGAGATTTAGCAGAGCCCTTCCGGCTCCGTACAGATTGTCATAATGGCTTAAAAACAGGATCTTCATATATTCTTCAGGACCTCTGCCTTGTCTTTCTTAACGGCTATACCGCCTGATATCTCATAAATGCTGTCGCAGTTCCTTATGGTCGAAAGCCTGTGGGCCACGATGATCATGGTCTTGCTTCCGTGCAGCGAATCAATGGCTTCCATAACAGCGGTCTCTGTCTCGGTATCCAGGGCGCTGGTAGCTTCATCCAGCACCAGTATCTCGGGATTTTCATAAAGAGCTCTCGCTATGGCTATCCTCTGGCGCTGTCCGCCGGAGATCCTCACGCCCGATTCTCCCACCATGGAATCCAGTCCGTTTTCCAGACCTTTGACAAAGTCTTCCAGCTGGGCCTCTCTTACGGCATGCCATACCTTTTCCTCATCTATCTCTTCTTTCCTTATGCCGAAAGCCACATTTGCCCTGATGGTATCATCGGTAAGATATACGCTCTGGGGAACATAGCCTACCAGCTTTGACCAGCCAAGCAGATTGGAATACACATCTTCCCCGTCTATCTCTATATTTCCCTTATCCGGCGGCAACAGTCCCAGTATCACATCCGCAAGGGTAGTCTTGCCGGCGCCGGAAGGACCTATAAGAGCCACTGACTCTCCCTTCTTTATCGTCAGTGACAGACCGTTCAGCACATTGTCATGACCGGTAGGATATTTAAAGCTTATATTGTTTATCTTAAGCGCATCATTAAAGCTTAAGCTCTTTCCGTTATCATCTTTCTCATCCCTTAAATGATTGTCCTTATCCGCTTCTATCTGACGGAGCATATCATAGATGGCGTCAAGCCTCGGACGGTTATAGGTTATCGCGTTCACGTTGGTGGTCATCCTGCCTACCGAAGGGAAGAGCCTGAAAGCCGCCATGGCTACACCTGCAAGCTTGGTTATATAGTCGGCGGTATCCTCCACCATATGAAGACGCAGCACCACGATAGCTATGAGTCCGCCTATACAGACAACCTCATATACATACATGGGTATGACATTTAAGAAGTTGCTCTTCTTTGCGGCTCTGGCATTTTCGCTGCAGGCGCCCTCGAAGCTTTCAAGGAAATACTTCTGACGGTTCATGACCATGATCTCTTTTATGCCGTTGAAGGCCTGGCTTAAATACTGCAGCATCTGGCCTTCGCATTCCTGGCTTATGACGCCGATCAGCTTGACGATCTTTTTCATACCTTTGAAAAGGAAGAGCATGCAAAGCCCCAGTATGCCCACCAGAGATACCGCAAGTATCGGATCCAGCACTATGATATATATGCTTATGGCAGCGCAGGTAAAGAGCTCGGCTATCATCCTGAAAAGGAAGAAGCACATGGCAAAGACACCCACCACATCCTGATTAACCGTACGGATAAGTATCGACGAGTTTACGTTCACATGAAAAAGATAGGAACTGCGAAGATAGGTGTTTGCCATCTTTAAGGACAGGTCCCTCTGTACCGCAGTGGAATACCAGGCCTGTATGTATGAAGAAAACATCAGGTAAAGGTTCTTGATAATATAAATGATTATAATGATTATGCCGAGGACTGTCATGACCTTACGGCTGTCCGAGATATCCATGAAATACCCAAGGGCGCGGGTATACCACTTAGTCGCGCTCTCTTCGGGCTTCATCACGGTCTCCATCAGAGGCAGTATGGCCGAGACTCCGAGGAGTTCCCAGATGGAACCTATCAGCGCCACAAAGCAGACCAGCACATACTGTCTCTTCTGCTTCGGTGTCAGTATATAGTTTAATTCAGTCAGTATCTTTTTCAGACTTTTCATGTTTTCCTCTCTTTACCAGCTCCCACAGCATTATCAGCCCGGCCTGGTAGAACAGTGCCATGTTGTAGATCATATATCTGCTCTGGCAGAATATCAGTGCAGCCGTAACTCCCACATTTACAAGTATCGCAGTCAGTACAGACATTCCGATGACAGCTGCGTCATAGCATTCCTTTTTCCTGTAACATATCACCATTAGGGCGATAAAGCCTATATATGCCGCAAGTGCACAGAGATCAAGAAGTTTATGTCTGGCTGCTATCGTATTGACAAAACCGTTTATCAGTGAAGCCGCATATACCTTCAGATAGGTCCCGGCGTTGTCTGCAAGCAGGCTCTTAACTATCACGCCGCTCATGCGGTCAGCCTCAGCCTCAGCCTCCATGCCTTCCTTAAAGCCTCGCTGAATGGCATAGTCTATGAACAGAGGCCCGGTGGTATTAACGGTTATCACATCATAATTTTCTTCGTAGTGTTCTTCCAGTTCCCTTAAGCTCTTACCTGCATAGGAGTAATTGCTCTTAGTCTCATCCAGCAGATCCATGGTCTTTATGAAAAGATCTTTAACGCTCTCTTCTTTGATCAGTTTGGCATCTTCCTTATCCGCCACGTAAAGCGTAGTGGTCAGCACCAGGTTCATGTCCCTGGTATTCTGCTTAAACTCGCCTCTCAGCGCATAATTATACATTCTGGTACCGAGCAGGGCAAGGATCAGCGTCAGCGCCATGCCGACCGCCAGCAGCACTATCTTCTTAAAGTGGTCTGCCGGTTTCTTCAGGCTCTTCCTGTCAAAGAAAGCAACGGTAAAGAGAGTTATATACCCCATGGCCATCTGCTTTCTGATATCAGTCATAAAAGCACAGAGCAGAAGTGTCACTAAAACCGTCTTTGCATTCTTAAGCTCAAGCCCCTTCTCTCTTAGCTTAAAACATAACAGCATGAACAGCAGCCATACGGACAGGGTGATGCCCTCGGTCATGATGCTGTTGGTATAAACTACAGCCCTCTTCGCCGCATACTGGGTAAGCAGCGCTTCTCCGAAATGCGGAAGGAACAGCAGCGCATAGATAAGCCTTGGCAGAGCAAAACGCTTTTTCAGATAAGTACAGAGCATTGTCACTGCCGCAGCCATCAGCAGATTCTGGAACAGGATCACAGCAAAAAGATAATGTTCCTCTCCGAATATCCCGCGGAATGCGGCAAGCAGCAGAGGATACACCGGTTCCCTTGCGGATATCATGTTTATATAGCCCGGCGAATCACTTCCGAGATACACTCCGTAACGGATCGCAAAAAAAAGATAAAAAGCAGCGCTGACGACAAACGCCGCTGCTGCTTCGGGTATCTTTTTTTTCACTTCTTTTTCATTCATCTCTCTTCTTTATATGTTCGGCCCTTATCCTGTACAACAGGAGTTCGAAATCCCTCCGGCTCCTGGTCACCATATCCGAAAGTATGAGCCCGGAGAAGAAGGCCTGCATGGCCCCGAGGGCGATAAAGCCGCTGACCACCAGTGTCGGCATATTCTCCACCAGATGTGTATTGATGAATCTCGCAAACACCCACAGGAACATGACTGCTGCAACAAGGAGCATCAGAAATGCCAGAGTCGAAAAGAATTTAAAGGGCTTATAATTCTTATACAGTTTGACTATGGTGGAAAGGACCCTGATACCGTCGGAGTAGGTATTAAGTTTGGACTGGCTGCCTTCGGGCCTGTCCCTGTATTCCACCACCACATTGGCTATGACCATTTCGTTAAACACAGCGTGTATGGACATTTCCGTCTCTATCTCAAAGCCGCGGCTCAAGACCGGATAGCTCTTTACGAATTCGTATGACAGAGCCCTGAAGCCTGTCATTATATCCTTTATATCACTCTTGAACAGATGATTTATCGCATAGCGGACCATGCTGTTCCCCATATTATGAAAGGGTCTCGTGTTTTCCTGAAAATAGGTAGAAGACAGCCTGTCTCCCACCACCATATCCACGCCTTCTTCAAGTACCAGCCTGGCCATCTCTGTCGCTGTCTCCATCGGATAGGTATCATCACCGTCCACACAGATATAACAGTCCGCATCTATATCCCTGAACATGCTGCGCAGCACATAGCCCTTGCCCTGTCTCTTCTCATGCCTGACTACTGCTCCTGCGGCCTTTGCTATCTTAACCGTGTCATCGGTTGAATTATTGTCATAAACATATACCACGGCTTCGGGAAGCGCGGCCTTCGAATCCTTGATGACTTTTTCTATTGTCTTTTCCTCGTTATAGCAGGGGATCAGCACCGCTATCCTGTCCATAGGGTTCTCTCCTTTTTATTTTTTCACTCCCACAAACTTAAGAAACTCATCGTAATCCCTGATGTAATCATCTTCGTCATAATACTTCGACGCAAACACCATCAGCACCGCGTGTTCCGAGAATTCAGACATTTCCCTCCACATATTGTTGGCAATATATAAGCCCTCATAGGGATTGTCAAGTATCACGTTGGTCTTCTCCTTCCCGTCGTCCAGAAGGATATTCACCGAACCGTGAACGCATACCAGGAGCTGCTCCAGGGACTTGTGGGCATGCTTGCCGCGAACGAAGCCCTCTCTGGTATCGAACATGAAATATACTCTCTTTATCTCAAAGGGCACGTCCTTCAGTTCTTCCAGACTTACCAGATGTCCCCTTTCATCCCCGTGCATCTGCAGGGGATATTTCTTTATCTCCATAGTTATGCCTCTTCCTTTTCCGGCTTTGATTCTTCCTCCGCCGCATTCTTCTTAATGGTTGCCGCTTCCTGCCACATCCTGGTACTGTGGCCGTCATATATGAGTTTTCTTACATGGTACTGGACATCTTCCATTATCTTTCTGTTGGCGCTGATCACATCGGCCAGCATGCCTATGACAACAGTGACAAAGCCAATGATCATCAATGTACATGCAAGTATCAGAGACTGCACGTGACCGTTGCTGGAACCCTTGAATATGAATACGATAAAGCGTATGCCTATTCCCATGCCTATAAGGAAGGGGATCGCACCGAGCACAGTCAGCACCGCAAGAGACTTATACATCAGCAGCGCCCTGAATATGGTCAGCATCGATTTCTTTATATATGAACCCATGCTGCTGAAAAGCCTTGATTTACGCAATTCCGGATTGGTCCTAACCGGCACCGAAGTGATCGCTATCTTATTTCTTCCGGCCTGCACTATCGTCTCCAGCGTGTAGGTATATTCATTTATAACATTCACATGCATGGCCGCTTCTCTTGAGAAGGCGCGGAAACCGCTGGGCGCATCGGGTATCCCGGTCTTTGAAGCCTTGCGCACCACCCAGCTGCCCAGATGCTGCAGCTTCTTCTTTATCCAGGAAAAATGCGGGGTATCGTCTATGGGCCTCTCACCTATCACTATATCCGCTTCGCCGTTCAATATGGGACGCACCAGCTTTTCTATATCTTCACCGCAGTACTGGTTATCCGCATCGGTATTGACTATGATGTCGGCGCCGAGGGCCAGGCAGTTTTCAAGTCCTGCCATAAAGCCTCTTGCAAGGCCTTTATTCCTCGTAAAGCAGACTACATGATGGACTCCCCAGTTGACCGCAGTCTGCACAGTCTTGTCCGAGCTTCCGTCATCGATTATCAGATATTCTATCTCGTCTATCCCGTCTATGTGTTTGGGCAGATCGTTCAATGCGATCTCCAGTGTGTCTGCTTCGTTATAGCAGGGGATCTGTATTATCAGTTTCATCTTATTTTCCCTCGTATATAAGTAATGCGGTGGCTGTATCTATCAGAGTCACGTCGTTGGGATAAGGTATGCTCTTTTCCTCATCGCAGACATACTGCGAGGTTGATGCCATTCCTTTATATACATACCTCCATCCGTTTTCGGGCTTCGGAACCGTTCCGAGATCGTAACTGAGCACCCATACGTTTCTGTAATTGTTCTTAAGCTGTCTGGCCTGTCTCTCCGGATTTTCCTGATTCATGAAGAACAGATCCGCGCCGGTAAGGCCTTTAAGCTGAAGCGCAAACACGCGCGGGCTGGAGTATCCCTGTTCATTTATGATCAGCGCATCCTTCTCGCCAAGACAGGATGCGAGTTCCTCAAGAGTCTCATAACTGCAGCAGGTCTTGTCCTGCTCTTTATATACAATATTTCCCTGCATGATCATTATGGAGATCGCGATCACGGAAATAAGGGCCAGCGCAGGCTTTGGCAGTTTATTAAACAGATAACCGGCCAGTATTACCGGCAGGAAAATGTAGGGAGCCAGATATCTTGCAAAGTAATAATACTCCCTTACCATCACCCACATGACGCCGCAGATAAGAGCGCTCATGTAATACATGCAGAGTATCATACTGAACAGCCTTCTGTCCTTCAGCAGTTCATTTCCTCTCATTATACATACTATCACGGCTGCAGGCAAAAAGATGAATCCGCTTAATGCCGCATAGCCTACGATAAAGAGATACTTAGGATCTACCCAGTCCAGGAAAGGCTTGATCTGCACAGAATAGAGAACTACGTTTCCTATCGTCAGAAGTATGAGCAGGACCCTGCATATGATGCCTGTAAGCTTTGCATTGGCCACATTTTTTAAGCCTTTTATCATGGGACTGTTCTTATGGGCAAACATAAGCAGCCCGGATACTATGATGACTGCTGCGGAAGCAAGTATCACCACTCCCTGGAGATTATCCTCGTTTATCGCATCTTTTGTCATCGTAAATACATTTTCAAAGTTGAACCTGACATACTCCCTGCCCGTATGCCACATCATTGAAAAGCCGGCAGCATATGAAACGCAGAGCATGATAGTGCTGATCAGGTATTGCTTCTCCCTGCTCCTTAAGAAATTAAATAGCAAAAGGATCACCAGCATCGGCATCATCACCGAGATCATTATATGCAGGAAGCTTAAACCCGAAAGTAAGAAACCCGCAAAGAGCGGCGCCGCCGGAGCCCTTTCTTCCGTTATCATCATAAAGAGTCCGGTGACAAATACCGCTATCACTATCTCATTCAGGGTATTCATACCGCACCAGATCATCAGGGGCGAAGTAAGCACCACTGCTCCTGCGATAAAGGAATAGAGCCTTCCGAGCCTTAAGTTCTCGCTCAGCATCCACACATAGGCAACCACAAGGCAGAAGGCTATGACAGGCACATAGGACAGGCCTTTCAGACCAAAGAGCACACCGAAGAGCGCAAGCAGTGCAGAGAAAGTGTTTACTCCGTGCAATGTACCGTGCAGCAGCCCTTCTTCCTCATTTTCATCCGCAAATATCTCTTCCTCTACTGTCCCTTCAAACTCCTCCTCATCTTCTTCATCAAAGTGATCGGGAAGGTAAAGTCCGTCCATGCCCTCCAGATGCCGCATATATTCCATCTGTTCCCATTTGCTGACTATCAGATCATATTCCGGAAAATTCACTTCGTTATCATAATAGCCGTTCATGTAAAACATGGCGCGTATCTGATACAGTCCCTCATCCTGCCCCGTATCATAAGAGCCGGAGCGGTGGGAAGAAGCTATCAGAAAAGCCGCGATCATAAGTATCAGCAGCGGAAGATATCTTACAAAATCCACGCCTATCTTCGGTCTTTCTCCGCCTGCCCCCGCATAGAAGACAACGCAGGCTATCACCGCCGCGATCACTGTCCCTGTCAATGCTGCAGGCATGCTGAAGGAATCCGTAAGGAACAGAAGGCCCGAACTGACAATATACAGCGCAGTGTAAAGGCCTGCCGAAACCGGTATCAGTTTAAAAATATCTATTCTTCTGTACGCGAAGGCCGTGGCAAGCACTGACAATGCAAGCCCCGCCAGAAACAGGAATATCATCTCATCTCTCCATATATCTTAAGTATTCCGTCCGTCATCTCCGAAACGGAAAAACTCTTTTCTTCAATCTCATCAAAGGCAGCATCACCCTTTTCGATGACCTCCCTTATCCTCTCTGCAAGCTGAGCGGCATCACGGTTCTTAAACTTAAGACACTTCCCGTATACCACTTCGGGAAGAGAACCCGCATCGCTGACGATAAGCGGAGTTCCTATCATGCAGGCTTCCAGGGCCGAGAAGCCGAAGCCCTCGGTAATCGAAGGCACCACTACACAGTCAGCCTGTTTTATACAGCTTAAGAGTTCACCGCGGGATACGGAAGCCCTTACCCTTACCAGTCCTTTAAGACCGTCATCTATAACACTCCTCAAAAACTCTTTTCTCGGTTTTTCCGGTTCAGCTCCGAGAAGGAAACAGAATCTCACCTTTGAAAGATCGGTGCCGCTGTTCTTGAGCAGGGCTATGGCCTTTTCATATACAGATACGCCCTTGGTCCGCCCGGGTCTTCCGTAATAAAGGAATACCTTTTTATTCCTTATGCCGAAATGATCCTTAAGGGAAAAATCCGTAAGGTCTTCATCTTTCAGATCACTGGCAAGATAGACTCTTGTGATGTCCTTCCTTCCGCAGTATTTGATAAAATCTCTTTTCGTGGCCTCAGAAATCGCATGATATCTGTCAAAGCGCTGTCTGGTGCATACCTGTTCCACAGCAAAGTAAACCAGCGCCCTGTAGAACACATCGGTCCAGAACCACTTGAAGCCCCTTACTTCGTAAACGGTCAGCAGCGAAGGCTTATTATATCTGCGTGCCAGTCTTGAAGTGACAGGAGCCGTGGTAAAGATCGAAGTATGGACCACATCACACCACTCAATGATGTCCTCTATGTCGCCTGACCTGGGGATAGGATGTCCGAAAGCAGACTTCCATTTACAGTATCTCACCTGTATCCCGTCAACGTTTTTTTCACCCAGATATTCATCGCCCACGTTGCGGGCTACTACACGCACTTCGTGACCAAGGCTTACGAGCCTTTTTGCCACTTCATAAAACATCAGTTCACCGCCGCCCACATAGGGATAAAAATGCGGCAGCACCATTGCTATCTTCATATATCTCCTCTGGCTCTATACCACTGTTCAAGCATCAGCACGTTCCATACAAGTCTGGGCGATCTTCCGTTCTTTACAAATTCTGCCCAGAGTTTTGAAACGATCCTGCCATCCACTAACCTGTCTTTGGCGCACTGCGGTGAGTTCATCAGTTCTCCGGCCCATTCTGCCGTATCTCCCTCGGTAAGCCATTTATTAAGGGGCACCGAAAATCCCTTCTTCGGCCTGTCCATCAGCTCCTTCGGAACATATCTGTACAGTACTTCCTTAAGGACTTTCTTTCCGTTATTCATATCACATAGATATTCCTGTGGAAGACTTAAGGCAAATTCCGCAACATCCTTATCCAGCATAGGTATCCTGTTCTCAAGACTCACAGCCATTCCTGCCCTGTCCACCTTGACCAGTATATCTTCGGGATGGTACACCAGCATATCATCCAGCATCAGTTCTTTCAGATCTCCGCCTCCGAGCGGATCACGCCTGATGCTCATATCATGACCGCAAAGCGAAGCAATGAGCGGATCGTAATGATCCACGGCAGCCTTCAGCTCGCGTATGTTACGCGCAGCTATGCATTTGCCCGCACGGTAAGCAGTTTTGCCGGGCACACACTTTAGCATCTTTCCTGCCGCTTTTCCGGCTGCTGAAGGCAAACACTTTGTCCTGTTCCAGAGCTTCAGCATCTTCGGATAGGTGGCATAGCCTCCGAAAAGTTCGTCCCCCGCATCACCGCTCAAGACCACAGTCACATGTTCCCTTGCCATGCGGCTTACAAGATATGTAGGTATCTGTGACGAATCGGCATAGGGCTCACCGTAAATATACGGTATCTTCGGTATCACGGCCTTCATCTCGGCTTCACTGACATACTGCTCGTTATGCTTTGTTCCTATGTGTTCCGCAATAGCTTTTGCGAAAGGAGCTTCATCATATTTCGGATCATCAAAACCTATGGTAAAGCTTGAGGTATCCTCTCCCTTTACTGCCTTGGCAAGAGCCGTGATGCAGGCGCTGTCTATACCGCCTGAAAGGTAGGTTCCTACCGGCACATCGGCAACCAGCATGGAACTTACCGCCGCTTTCAGCCGCCTGTCAAGTTCATCCACAGCCTCAGCAAAGCTTCCCTTAAAGGGTTGCTCATATATCTCCTCCGCTTTTTTCCTGAGATCATAATAACGCTGCTTTTTACATTTTTTTTCCCCGAAAGGCTCCGCCAGCTCCATGACACAGCCGGGGGGCAGCTTGTATACACCCTTCCAGATGGTCTTCGGCGCGGGTATATATCCGAGGAGCATATATTCCGGGATGACCTCCCTGTTGATCTCATCCTCAAAGCCGGGAAAACAGCGGATCGCAGCTATCTCAGAGGCAAATACAAAATGCCCTTTTATAAACGCATAGTACAGCGGCTTCTCACCGAAACGGTCTCTGGCAAGGGTCAGCTTCTTTTCTTCTCTGTCATACAAGGCAAAGGCAAACATGCCTTTTATCGTATCGAGGCTTTTCTTAACACCAAGGCTCTCAAAGGCCTCCAGCAATACTTCCGTATCCGACGTGCCTCTGTATTCCCTTGCTCCCGAAGCTTTTTCCACCGCTTCCTTCAAGGCTCCCGTATTATATATCTCACCGTTATAAACGATCACAAACCTTTCGGATGCGCTCTTCATCGGCTGCGCCCCGGCGCTGCTTAAGTCCCTTATGGACAGCCTGCGATGCCCAAGAGTCACGCCCGAATTCTCATCTATCCAGCAGCCTCCGGCATCAGGTCCCCTGTGGTACAGTCTCTGATCCATTCTGTTGATGATATCTTCACGCCCGGGAACGTCAGCAATAAACCCGGCTATACCGCACACCTTATCTTCCCTCCAGGGTGGTCCTGCTTATCCTGCCATTCTCTACCTTATAGAGTATATCGCAGTTCTCAACGGTCTTCAGGCGGTGGGCTATGATGACCATGGTCTTCCTGCCTTTCAGAGCATTTATCGCTCCCATTATGGCTGCCTCGGTATCATTGTCAAGGGCGCTGGTAGCCTCGTCAAATACCAGCAGTTCAGGATCATTGTAAAGAGCCCTTGCTATGCCTATCCTCTGTCTCTGGCCGCCGCTTACCCTTACGCCGCGCTCGCCTATGGAGGTATCAAGTCCCTCAGGCAACTCACGCACAAACTCGTCTATCTGGGCTTCCTTCAATACTTCCCATATACGCGCCTCGTCCTGCTTTTCCTTCTCTATGCCGAACGCCACATTCTCCCTTATGCTGCCGTCCAGCATAAAGATATTCTGGGCGATATAACCCACATTTGCCAGCCATTCCGCATCCGAAACATTAACAGTCTTGCCGTCAGCCGTAATAGTGCCGCCATTCAGCTTAAGCAGGCCCAGCAGTATATCAACCACCGTGGTCTTGCCGGCTCCCGATGCGCCTATCACTCCTACCGTACTGCCTATGGGTATCTCCATATCCGCCTCATTAAGTATCAGGCGCTCGGTATTCGGATAACTGTAACTTATCTTTTCAAGCAGTATCTTATCATTATATTTTCCCTTGACCACTTCTCTGTCCGTGATCTCTCTCTGCTTTATGGAAGCAACGTCCAGATTATCGCAGACCAGATTCAGCGAAGGCTCAAAATATGCGATAGCTCCCATATGGGCCGATATCCTGTTTACGCTGGGCATCAGCCTTACCGCCGCCATGGCAAAAGCCGAAAGCAGAGGAATACGATCCAGCAGATCGGTGCCCGTCATTACCAGCACAAACATATAGATCAGCATGCCGACTATGCATACGGTCTCGATTATCAGCCTCGGCATGTTTTTAAGCACGGTATACTTGCAGCCCACCCAGGCAAGCTTCTCGTAATCCGTAGAATACTCCCTTATAAAGAAATTCTCTTTGGCCGCCACCTTCACGTCCTTGATACCCATAAGGCCATGCTGCATGGTCTTCATGGTCTTTCCCTGAAGATCCACTCTCTCGCTTCCGAGCTTACCGAGAGTAGGCTTCAACACCTTCACTATCACCAGTACCATTACCAGCATAAGAGCCGCTATTCCCAGAGTCATCAGAGGATCCAGGATGAACAGGAAGATGCACATGCAGGCAGATACAGCCACCTCGCTGATCAGCAGCAGGCTTTCCTGCAAAAGTTCGAATACATGGGGAATATCCGTATGAAGCGTCCTTAACATGTCCGCAGTCTCTGCATTAAGATAGAATTCATAAGGTCTGTTCATGAATTCCCCGAAAAGCTTTATAGCTGTTTCGTTCTGGGTCTTTGCCACAAACTTTGTCTGGATATAAGACTGAAAAAGAAGATAAGCATTCTTGAATACAAAGACGGCGATGGCCACGATCAGCATCAGCAGGACAAAATCCGTATTTGAAAGGCCATCAAGTCCGAAAGCAGTGATAAGTCCCTTAACCTTCTCGTTTCCGAGCACATCTTCGGGACTCACGACTACAGAAATAAGGGGGATTATTACCCCCACTCCCAGAAGCTCCAATAAAGAACCTATAAATATGGTCAAAGTAAGAAGCAGCACTTTCCTTTTCTGCTTCTTATCCAGCATATACTTCAATCTGCGGTATACATTCATACAGCAAGTAATCCTCGTCTCGATCCGGGCCGGCCATCCGCTCCCGAACTACAATATATACCGATAATTTTATCGTAAAATACAAGGTATTGTCAAGCTACACCACTGTCTTAAGCGGTGGCGTCAACTATTTCTTATCTTACCGTAATGAGAGTTTCATAATCAATCTGTTTTACCGTCATTATCAGCTTCGTAGATCCCGGGCTTACTCCGGTCACCCTTCCCTTGGCATCCACGCTTGCAACCGCCTCATTCTCGATCCTGTAAGTTATCTCTGAGGGGTTCGCGTTCATGACGGCTGTATTAACGCTTTTGCCGACCTTTACGCTATACTTCGATCTGCTGAACTGCGGCATTTTGATCTTCAGCTTGATCGTCAGTTTCTTCGCCTTCATTCCCTTTCCTGCCGGGAAGGTCACCGTAAGCCTGACTGTACCGGATTTTTTGATCTTAAGCAGGCCGTCTTTATCAACTTCGGCGATCTTCCTGCTCGAGGACTTCCAGCTTTCCGGCTTCACGCTTGCCTTTATATATGTGTTGAGATCAAGGTTACCCCTGCGTCCTATCTCCGTTATCTGAGCCTTATCAACTTCAGGAACTTCCACCGTGACAGTTTTAAGCGCTAAAGTTTCCCCCTTTGCATCCAGCGCAGCTATTGTGATCTTTCCGCTCTTTTGCACTTTAAGGCTGCTGCCCTTGATCTTTATTGCAGCCTTATCACCGTCAATAACGTTAAAGCTTTTTATTCCTTTTACTCCGGCAAAAACTGTTTTCTTAAGCTTCAGTGATTTAACGGCTAAAACATCCGCTCCTGCCTTGTATTTTGTCAGATCAGCCTTGTCAGGTCCCAGCGGGGACGGGGTATCCGTCGGTTCCGTAGGCTCTTCGGGTGTCACGGGATCCACAGGATTGACAGGATCGTCAGGATTTACCGGATCCACAGGATTGACAGGATCGTCAGGATTTACCGGCTTCTCTGGATCCTCAGGATTTACCGGTTCTACGGGATCTTCCGGATTTACCGGATTTACCGGATCCACCGGGTTGACCGGATTCACGGGGTCCTCCGGATCTGTCGGATTGACAGGCTGTGTATACTCATACTGAATATAGATATCCGTGACTTCCGTTGTCAGTTCTTTATCTGCAAACATCAGGCCGCAGAAATTGCATTTCCAGTATTCTATATTTCCTTTTCTTGTCGGCGTCGCTGCTTTTGCCTCATAATGATATACGCTGTGTCCATGGGCTGGCTTGATAATGTCTTCCGCAGACATTTCCTGCTTCCTGTTTCTTGTCGAAAACATTTTACCGCAGTCACGGCATTTCCAATATTCATAATTACCGTCTGTGGTACAAGCGGCCGGAATACTGTCAATGAGTTCCAGATCATGCTCTTTTTCGCTGATATAATCTACCCTGACTTTATCACAGTCCTTACAATGATATACTTTATTACCGCTCACCGTGCATGTAGCCTCTTTGGTCACAACTCCCCTATCCCAGTGATGGATTATCTTTTTAATGCTTTCATCCCAAGCCTGTGAGAAATGAACTGTCACCGTTCCGGCTTTTGATCCGATAGGCTCTCCGCTGATGCCTTCGATGGCATTCCACTGTTCTTCCGTTCCTTCGTAGTAAACGTCTGTTATGTATGAGTTCAGAAAGACTTTCTCACCGATAGAAATAACGGAATCCGGAATATATACATTATTAATATCCTTGCCACCTATAAGCGCTCCGCCTCTTATTGCTTTCAAGCCTTTGGAAAGCGCCACGCCTGTGATATTACGGCTGTTGGAATAAAACATGCTGCCGTCATCATAACCCACTCCATAAATAATATTGAATCCATAGCTATACGGTATTATCACATCTTCATCTATGCCGCAATATGAAAAGATATATTTATTATAGGTATCATTTCCGTAGAGTCCCAGGCGGAAGGGCTGTGTTTCTGAAATATCATAAGACCTGGGCAGAGTTGTCTCATAATAAGAAGCCTCCGCCAGATAATACTTTCCGTCTATCTTTACCATGGGACAGCGGTGGCTGTCGGAACAATCCACCATGTAATCTATCCCTGCCATATTGCAGAGTTTGCATATGGTATCCGTACTCGCCCAGCAATCACCGCAATTATACAGCATCATATCCTGCCATTTCTGGTACTTCACATTATAGATCGTATTCTCGGCTACCCACCTGGTAAAAGCAGAAAGCTTCTCCATGTCTGTCTCTGCGCCTTCCACGCATTGATCATAAACAGCCTGTATTCTGTCCTCTGCGTACTGCCGTCCCAGTTCCACAAGCGTTATCTTTATGTCCTGATGCATATCTCCGTAATAGACGCGGAGCACAGCCGTGCCGGGATAATATTCTATCTCGTCATAATGTTCGGGAGGATAATAGTAGATCATGCTTCCTCCCTGCCCATTGACTATATATGAGGGAGACGGTTCGATCACACCGTCGCGGGTGATGTCCACATCACCGTTCATTTCTATAAATTTCCAGCTGAGCTTATAGCCTGTATCTCCTGCGCTCAGGGCATAAGATGTGGGCTGGTCTTCGCCGGGACTTCCCACCACTTCTTCCACTACGCTGTTAACGCAGTATATGCGTATCTCATCCGGAAACAGCTTTTCCCCGTCAGCCGGATCAGCCTGTGAAACTATACCTGTCAGCATCACGATCGCTGCCACTGATAAAAGCATTATCATCCTTTTCATCAAGTTCTTCATTATCGCACTTACCTCTTTTAAACTTTTTCGTATTATGATTTCTTTAGTTTACATGACTCTGCCTGTCAGTTTGATATACAGTCTTAAAAGCGTCTCGGGAAAATACAGATATACTTCAGCAGCAAGCTGCTCTTTTTTACCTTTCTCGAGAATTTTATATTCGGCAAGTCCTGCCTTTCCCAGCTTCCGTATCTCTGCAAAGAATTCCTTATCATCGCTGTCGCGGCTTATGTATGCCCCGACAAAAAGAACGATCAGTTCCATGCGGTAGCGTTTGTATTCTTTCTGCAGATCGCCGTCGGACTCAGCTATCATACGGTCCAGAGCTTTTATCGAATCCAGCCAGCGCATTGACAGCTTTGATCTGGAAAGACTGCCGCTTCGTATAAACACTTCCCATAAAGGGCGGTTCATATAGTAAACACCTGCGCTTGATGAAATTGCTCTGTGCATATAGATGCGGTCTTCGCCCTGCTTAATGTCTTCATCAAACTTAAGGGTCTTAACAATACTTGCAGGAAACAGTTTATGACATACGCTCTGCAGATAGTAACTGCCCTTTGCAATGTCCATCAGGGCTTCCGTGGAAGTAAGTTCTTTGCAGCTTTTAAGCATGCCGGCTCTGGGAACGGCTGCTTCCCCTTCCTTTTTCAGAGAGCGATCCGCAGCGATTATCATGTCAGGATACACGACAGCGGCATTCATCAGTTCCTCTATAGCTGAGGAAATGAGGCGGTCATCTCCGTCGAGGAAAGCCACATAGTCCCCGTTTATTTCGTCAATGCCGCTGTTCCTTGCTGCCGAGAGTCCGCCGTTTTCCCTGTTTATCAGCCTTATCCTTGCATCTTTCTCTGCCTGCTCCTCTATGAGCTTCAATGTCCCATCCGTTGAGCCGTCATTTACGACCAGGATCTCAAGCTCTTTATATGTCTGGGATATAACAGACTCTATACAGCCCGTTATAAAGGCTTCCACATTATATGCAGGTATTATGACCGTTACCGTTTTTGCCATGATATTGACATCCTTATCCGCGTTTAATAAAATACTTTCTATGAAAAAAGACCAACTGAAATCCTTAATATCCGCAGATCTTTCCAGGGTGTACGAGCTGCCGCTTTCCTTTAAGGAACGCTTCTTCCTGCCCCCTGAGTTAAAATATCTGATCCTGTGGAGAAAGACCGCATATTACCGCAGCGCCGGCTCCTTATACGGTAAGTTTCTCTATCTGAAGCTTGAGGGCCTTATGCATAAGACTCATATACAGATACCGCCTGAAGTCTCAGCAGGTCCCGGCCTCTACATAGGCCACTTCGGCCGCATCATCATCCATCCTGAGGTAAAGCTTGGCAGGAACGTGAACCTTGCCACCGGCATCACCATCGGCAAGCAGAACCGCGGCAAACATGAGGGCGTGCCCGTTATCGGCGATGATGTATGGATAGGCACCAATGCCGTGATCGTGGGTGGCATACATATAGGCAATGACGTGCTCATAGCTCCGGGGGCCTATGTTAATACGGATATTCCCGATCACTCTGTCGTTATCGGAAATCCCGCAGTTATACATCCCTCCGAAAATGCCACGGCTTCCTACATCAACCGCCGTGTAGACGATAAGTAAATACCCCTGAGCATCAGATGTAACGCTCTTACACTTATACCGGATACTGCCGCGGCAGCCCGGTTTTTTAATCGTCCTTCCCTGTCTTTGCTGACGGCCTTTCCCATCAGCTTTATATCCCTGTATACCCTGTTTCTGAGAGCGCTGTTCTCTTCAAAAGGCATTTCGGAAAGTATCTGAGAGCAGGCCGAAAAATGTCTTCCCAAAGCAGCCTTATGGCAGGCAGGCCTCGCTTTATTCACGCGCTTGACCATTTCCCTGCTGTGCAGGTAATATGCCCTGTTGCGGCTAGCCTGGGTAGTATAGATCGTGCTCTGTTTATCCTGCACATAATGATAGCAGACCTTATACCCTACCGCGAGCCTCCCGGCTCCCATAAACAGTCTGTATATGGTGCCCATATCCTCGGCTTCGGTCCCTTCCGGGAAGGTCACCTTATCCCAGAGGCTTTTTTTACTCAGATAGCCCCAGGGCACGCTCATGATATCTTTCTGATAAAGCAGGGCTTTAAGCACTTCATCGCCCTCATATACATTTACGAGATGAGAACAGCTGCAGGAACCGCAGTCCGTACAGCAGCCTGCCCCTGCTTTGGTGTTGATCTCCTGACGCAACGGCTTGTCATGACCGCAGGCAGAAATATCGGCATCGTTTTCTTCCAGCAGTTTTCTTAAATAAGTAAGATAACAGCTCTCCACATAGTCATCGCTGTCAACGAAACAGATCAGCTTACCCGAGGCATTTACGATACCTGCGTTCCGCGCCCCCGCAGCGCCCGAATGTATGGGATGAAGCGCCCGTATCCTCTTATCCGCTGCGGCCAGTTCATCGCATACGGCAGCGGATCCGTCCGTAGAAGCATCATCCACCAGAATGATCTCATAGTTTTCATCATCCTGTTTAAGCAGACTCTCCACACAGCCGCCGAGATGTCTGATGGAATTATAAACCGGCACTATCACGCTTATCTTGTCCATATTCATTCTCCGAAAAAACTCTTTAGCTTTTTTGCAAAAACTTCCCTGTCGTAATCATTTTCCCTGAGCAGCGCATACTGTCGCTTAAGCTCGTCATCGTCTATATCCTTAATGATATCTCCTGTCTCATCAAAGCTCTTAAAGCCGCCGCCGGGTATCTTATTGCCTTTAAGTATGCCGCTGTAGGTCAACGGTATGGTGTCTAAGAATATCGCCTCCTGCAGCACTCCCGAAGTCTGTATGGAATATTTCTCCTCCGGATAGGGCAGTACCACGAACCTGGCTTTTCCCAGCATCTTAAGATATTCATCTCTTTCGGGATACTCATCCCTTATCTCTATATTATCTTTTGCAGACTTCTTTAAGTTTTCAAATCTTTCCCTGTCATAAAATCTTCCGACTATCAGTAAGGGATAGCCGTTTTGGTTGAAAGCTTCCACAGCTTCCTCCAGCTTCTTATCGGGATTCATCGTCCCTAAGATCACCGCATGATCTTCTTTTTTATCTGCCCTGAAACGCTCATATATCCGGGGTTCATAGCTGTAGTCAGGTATAAAGATGCTTTCGGTATTCTTAAATGAAAAGCCCGGTCCCGTGGAGATCATGCCTTTTATCTTTTTCTGCGCTCTCTCAAATATCTTCTGTTTGATACGTGAAAGCAGTCCGCCCTCAAAGCCGCCTATAAAGCTGTTTGCATAGACTGTCCTTCCCTTATTCCCGAAAAGCGCCATGTACAGGAAGAAGTAAAACTCCGTATTGAAAAACCAGACGATATCTGCATCCGTTTTAAGACACTCGCTTATGTTCACGAACATCTTGAGCTTATTGAATATCTTCTCGGCCAGGCTGTTCCTGCCCTTCATCAGTATGTGGTGCTTCAGTTTTCTGTATGACTCTTCCTTTTTTATCCCGGCAGCTTTAAGTATCACTGCAGGCGCAGCCACAGACAGCTCATAAGAAAGGTCTCTCAGCATTTCCCTGTATTCACTTAATACCTTAGGCGCATGTCCGACGGCAGTGCCTTCCACATCGCATCTGCCCTGGTATTCCGCCATCACTATACGCTTACTCATATCTCAATACCGTTTTCTTTAAGAAAGGCTTTCATCTCTTCGTAATCCGTAAATTCCTTTTTCCAGCCGTGTACGGCGTAAGGCGGCTTCCCGCATTTAACACTGTCCCTTAAACCGTACTCCAGGGCAAAGGCCCTGCCTGTCTCCACATCTGCGGGTTTAAAATCATTTCTGTTATCGCTTCCGCATACTCCGAAAAAGATATCCTCGTTCCTTTTTATGAACCAGTATATCTTTCTCCAGCCATACTGCTCTATCAGCCTGATGCAGCTCTCATTCCTTCTTAATGAAAAACCGCCGTTACCCATGGTGATGCCACAGCCCTTTTTCTTAAGACATCTGATCGTAAAGCCCGGAAAGCCTTCTTTCTTCGGGAACAGCCACTCCCATATCCTCCGTTCCGGTATCCAGGGCGCGCCGTAATAATCAAAAGCTTTATCGATAAATTCACTTATACGGTCCCTATCCTGCCATAAGGTTGCATCCGGCTGGGCTATCAGCATATACTCCCATTTATCAAAACGTTTATAAAAAGCCGTTGAAAGCAGCAGTCTGTTATATGCCCTTATGCCCTTAAAGAAACGGTCATCAAAGCGTTCAAACAAAGCTCCCGCATATCTGTTCTCATACCAGGAAACGTCAAGGCTTTCGGGAACAACAAAAATCTTTGCGCTCTCAAGCACATCAAAATATCTGCCGACGCATTTTTCTTCATCGGCATCAAAGCTCTTTTTATATGCCGGAATGACCGTTATGTATCTGTCCTGCATCTCCTGGCATGACCTCACTTTATACTCTCTTCATAAGCTTTTTCCACAGTCTCCGTCATCCTGTCCCATGAAAAACGCTCGCTTTCCGCAATGACATTATTCCTGAACTCTTCCTGCCTGCCTTCGGTAAAATACAGGTCTATGGCAGACTTAAGCCCCTCTGTATCTTCGGGTTCCACCACATAACCGGTCCTGTTGTCATCCACCACTTCGGGCAGCCCTCCCACTCTTGTGACTATCACCGGAAGGCCGAAACCGTAAGCTATCTGCACTATGCCCGACTGTGTCGCGGAACGGTAAGGACAGACACAGAGATCGGCTGCTGCAAAATACTGCTCCACTTCCGTGTCAGGTACATAACCGTCCTTTATGCAGACGATATCCTTTATACCGTTCTCCTCTATAAGCTTTGTATACTCTTCCTTATCGCTTCCGAAATCTCCGACTATATAAAGCTTCGGTCTGACTGTGCTGCCTTTCATAGCCTTGATCAGAAGATCCAGGCCTTTGTATTTTCTGACATAGCCGAAGAAAAGTATCATAGGCTCCTTCTCATCAAGAGAAAGCAGCCCTCTTGCCTCCTCGCGCCCCATATCCTTCATCTTAAATGCGTTGTATGTGGGATGCACCTGTTTATATACCGGTATCTTCGGAAGCAGCTTTATGAAATCTTCCTTATCTCCTTCCGAATGAACTATCGCAAAAGAAGCTCTCTTAAGCGTTGCCTTAGTGAGAGCAGAATCGAAAACGAACCTCTCATGCGGAAGGACATTGTGGCAGAGAAAAGCTATCGGCGTGCCCTTCAAGTGTGAAGTAAGTCCCTGATAACAGGGTGCAAAATAAGGATGCCACCAGGATACTATCACCAGATCCGCCTTTTCTTCCCTTATCTTTTTTGCTGCGCTTATCCAGTTAAAAGGATTGGCGGTATTGATCACATATTTTGTATCTTCCACCATGAAGCTTTTATTGCTGTAGTCCCTCTGTTCCCTTTTGAACAGTATCTTCGGATATTGCATGGAATAAGAATAACAGACCGTCTCGAATTTCTTTCGAAGCGCTCTGACCAATAAGCCCGTATAATGTGATATTCCGCCCTTGTATGGATATACAGGCCCGATCACCACTATCTTTTTTAACATATCACACTCTCCGCATATTTCAGCCATTCATCCGTGATCTTCTTTATTCCGGCTTTTTCACGGATCTCTGCAGCTGCAAGTCCGAGTTCATTTGCTTTATCCGGATATTCAAGGTACTTGACTATACCTGCTGCCATCTCCCTGTGATTCCCGACTTCACACAAAAGTCCGTTCATCCCGTCTTCTATCAGGGCTGCAGGTCCTCCTGCCGGACAGTCGGTAGCAAGCACCGGCAGTCCCAGCGCCATTGCTTCCATAAGGGCATTGGGCATGCCTTCAAAAGATGAAGACAGCACATAGCAGGCTGCGTCCTTTATGCATTCCGCAACCTTATCGGTATCTCCCATTATCAGTATCTTTGCTTCCAGTTTATGACTCTTTATCCACTCCTTTAACTGAAGGAGAGAATTATCCCCGGAATCATGACCGTATATCTCCAGCACGTAGTCCGGATAGTCCTTAAGTACCAGTTCAAAGGCCTTGGCCAGTGTCATATAATCCTTTGCATAATTATGACGTCCCACAGCTACTACGGCTTTTCTGCGCTCTGATATCTGTCCCTGAGCGGCAAAGCTCTTTCCTATGGGATTAAGTATCACCCTGCTTTTCTTTCTTATCTTTTCGTTAAAGAAGTCCCTTGCTCCGGTAGTCTGGAAAACTGCCCCCGCGGTCTTTGAATAAAGATATCCCGAAAGCAGCCTGTGGACCTTCGACGAATAATCGACCTTCGGATCGCTGCGTACCGAAATGATGACCGGTACCCCTGTTCCCCCCGAAGCCAGCACTGCCCTGTAGTTTGCGCCTCTGCAGAAGGAATACACCACATCGGGTTTCTCTTTAAGCAGCAGCTCATGAAGTCTTTTCTGTCTGAGTTTTCTTTTCTTTGAAGAACTTAAGTCCTCTTCTTCGGGACGTATGCCTATATCAAAACGCGTAACTCCCTCAGGCAGCGCAAACTCGTTTTTCTCTTCCTCTGCCGTGGCGATCCCGACTCTGATATTCCTTGAGATCATCTCAGAGGCAAGATTGATCACGACTCTTTCCGCGCCGCCCTGTCCGAGACTGTGTATATGAAACATAACATAGTTGATCATTTTTTATTTACCATTTTCTCATACATATCCATCAGCATTTCGGTCTGGGCTCCCACATCAAAGCCCTTCTCTTTCAGTATGCGGATATTGTCCGAATTATCGCCCACAGTATCCCGTGTCATTTCAACCGCCTTATCTGCCCAGAGCTTTGCGCCCTCCGACAGACTTAAAACTTTTACAAGTCCTGTCACTGCCACTTCTTTTGTTATCGTATCCGAGATCACACAGGGCACTCCGGCTGCCTGGGCTTCCACCACGGTCCCCGGCAGACCCTCATACCTTGAAGGAAATACCAGCACATCCATTAGCTGATAGTAAGGCGCAGTATCACTCTGCATTCCCGTAAATATCACAGCTTCGTTAAGACCAAGCTCCGAGACTGTCTGACGGATGAAAGCTTCCCTTTCTCCGCCCCCCACCAGCAGGAGTTTTGCATTCTTCTTTTCTTTCTTTATCTCTTTAAATACTTCCAGAAGAAACTCGTGGTTCTTTGCATAATGGAAGCGCCCCACATGGCCTACCACATATGCATCCTTAAGTCCGCAGTTTTCACGCAGTTCTTCTACCTTAGCCGTCGATACATTCTCCCCGGCAAACTTATCAAGTTCCAGCGCATTGGGTATTATCTTCACCCTTCCTGCTTTATATGCGGCATTACCGAATACAGAGACTGCTGCTTCAGCCGAACAGGCAAAGAGTTCATCGGCGCAGTCTGCAAGCCCAAGCCGCATAAACCTTGTGATCAGGCCTTTAAGCCCCGGATCCGTGCCTGCGCTCCTGGCATGAGCTATCGTGCATTTTATCCCCTTCTTTCTTGCAGCCTTAAGATATATGACAGCAGAACTGGTCATATGTCCCTGCACGATATCTATCTCAGGATGTTCTTCAAAAAAAAGCTCCAGCGCTTTCCTGTAGGCTGTCCAGTTATACAGCTTAAAACGGGGCTGTATTCTGAATATCCTGCAGCCTAAGGCTTCGGCTTCATCATCATAATGCTGCCTCTTCGGATTAAAGACCATAAAATCATAATGACATCTTTCGGGATCGAGTCTCCTTGTGATATCCATTATACGGCTCTCGGCTCCGCCGAGCTCAAGCTCTCCTATAACCTGTAATACATTGACTCTGCTCATTTCACAAACTTCCCGATAAGCCGTTTGAACACAGCCGCTCCGTATTCCAGCGTTTTCATAAAGCTGTCCTTCTTGTGGGCGTTGGCGCTGATCATCCGCTCATAGTCGACAAAGCGGTCCCTGTTTTCCTCGAAGAGTTTCTCATACTCATCAAAGTCGCTGTCCTTCATCTCCCAGGTATGCACCACGAAGGTCGTGATGCCTATGGGCGCTTTCATTTCAAAACTCCTTAACATGGCTATGGGAAGGAATTTCAGCCCCTTGTACATATAGGGTCCTTCACCGTATCCGTCTGTCACATATTTAAAACCGCAGGACCTTAAAGCCTTCAGCGTATCTTCATCATAAGCATGACCGGGAGCCATAAAGATATCACTGTGAACCCCCAGTTCCTTCAGCTTTTCCTTTCCCCTGCTTATCATCTTCTTCTGTCTCTTGTAATTGACTCCGGCAAATTCCGAAAAACCGTTCAGCGGGAATATGCCTCCGATCTTTGAGGTATATACATGATAGCAGCCGTGGAGCGCGATGCTCCAGCCCTCTGCCTTTTTCTTTTGAAGCCACTCCGCATACAACTTTTCATCCTTAAAATCAGGATTTCTGAGTTCCTCCCTTGCCATGAGCTGTTTGTCGTGATTAAAGGGAATAACTCCTATAAGAGGCTTTATGGAATACACATCCAGAAGCCTCTCGAATCTTTCAAACGCTGCCCAGTTCATTTCGGGGCAGATATCATCTATGCGTATGACTATCTTCCTCATAAGTTTTCCTTATACCAGTCTATTGCAAGTTTAATGCCTTTTGCAAAATCGAACTCCGGATCGTATCCGAGTTTTTCTCTTGCCTTTGATATATCCGCATTTGAATGCTTGATATCACCTGCCCTGTCAGGTCCGAATATGGGCTCGCGCTCTATCCCAAGCGCCCTGCAGAGTTCGTAATAGATATCTATCAATACTTCCCTGCCGCCGTAAGCCACATTGTAGGCTTCACCGGCCGCCTCACTTCCCGCAAGGGAAGCTTTAAGATTGGCCTCTATGACATTGTCTATATAGGTGAAATCCCTGGACTGCTTACCGTCACCGTTGATCGTGGGCGTTTCACCGTTTAGGAGCTGTCTTATGAATTTCGGGATCACTGCCGCATATGCGCCGTCGGGATCCTGTCTTCTTCCGAACACATTGAAATATCTGAGCGCATAGGTATCAAGTCCGTACAGCTTATGATAAAGTTTTCCGTATTCCTCTGTCACTCTTTTTGTAAGCGCGTAAGGTGAAAGCAGATTTCCTTCCTGTCCCTCTTTCTTGGGAAGCACCGGATGATCACCGTATACCGAGGAAGACGAAGCATAGATAAACTTCTTTACTCCGTTCTCCTTAGCTGCTTCCATCATCTGAAGAGTACCATGAATGTTATTAAGGTCATAGAAAAGCGGCATCTGTATGCTGCGCGGCACGCTTCCCCAGGCAGCCTCATGAAAAACATAATCCACTCCCTTGCATGCATTCATGCAGGTATCCATATCTTTGATATCACCCTTTATGAATTCATAACCTTCCCTGTTTATCAGAAGATCAACGTTTTCCTGCTTTCCGGTTGAGAGATCGTCAAGGCACCTGACCCTTCCTCCAAGGTCCAGTATGGCTTCGCATAAATTGCTTCCGATAAAGCCTGCCCCTCCCGTAACCAGATATAATGCGCCTTCCGGCAGTTTGATATCCCTGTATCCCATCACAGCCTCCAATAAATATAATCTTCTCTGTTCTCATATTCCTTAAGATCGAACATGCCTTTCAGATCAAGGAACACTTTCTTCTTTGCATCTTTTTTAAACCATTTATCCGTCTGCTCCGTATCAAACTTTTCAAATTCTTTATGGTTTACGGCTATCACCACGGCATCCATATCCTTTATCTCACTCATGTCTGCAAATTCTATGCCGTACAGCCTCTTTGCTTCCGCAGCATCAGCCTCCGGATCGCTTATAAGCGCTTCTATGCCGTACTCCTTCAGCTCCCTGTAGATATCTATGACTTTGGTATTTCTTGTATCCGGGCAGTTTTCCTTGAAGGTAAAACCGAGTATCGCAACCTTTGCGCCCTTTACTGTCCTGTCTGCCTTGATCAGCAGCTTTACAAGACTCTCCGCAACATACTTTCCCATATCATCATTTATACGCCGCCCGGAAAGTATTATCTGGGAATGATAGCCCAGTTCTTCGGCTTTGTAGGTCAGATAATAGGGATCCACGCCTATGCAGTGTCCTCCCACCAGGCCGGGGAAGAATTTAAGGAAGTTCCACTTGGTCCCTGCCGCTTCCAGCACCGATCTGGTATCTATGCCCATGCGGTGGAATATCATGGAAAGCTCATTCATAAAAGCAATGTTTATGTCTCTCTGGCTGTTCTCTATGACCTTTGCCGCCTCGGCAACCTTTATTGACTGGGCTCTGTACACCCCTGCCTCTACTACCAGCGAATAAACCTTTGCCACGGTATCAAGAGTCTCTTCATCCATGCCTGATACTATCTTGGTTATGGTCTCAAGCCTGTGCACCTTATCACCGGGATTGATACGTTCGGGAGAATAGCCTATCTTAAAGTCCGTTCCGCATTTTAAACCTGATTCCTTTTCAAGAATAGGCACACAGATATCCTCCGTCACTCCGGGATACACCGTTGATTCAAACACCACTATGCTTCCCTTTGTAAGATTGCGTCCGAGTATCCTGCTTGCGCCTTCCACGGGAGTCAGGTCCGGCGTATGATCATCATTGACCGGAGTGGGCACCGCCACTATATGAAAACGCGCTTCCTTAAGCTTACTCTCATCTGCGGTAAACTCCACTGCAGACTTAGCTATGACCTCGTCCCCCACTTCCTTTGTGGGATCGATCCCCGACTTGTACAGCTCTATCTTTTCGGAATTGAGATCAAAGCCGACAACCTTGATCTTTCTCGCAAAGGCTACTGCTATGGGCATACCCACATAACCGAGCCCCACCAGCGAAAGTTTCTCTTTTCCTTCAGTCAGATCTTCATAAAGTCCCATCACTTATTCCTTCTTTCTCATTAATAAGATATCCATATATTATCATAAATGCAAAGCATAATGAATATGCGGGATGCCATATCCATTCGGTCATCATAGCCATCCCGGTAAGGACGCTTATGATAAGCGGAAGCACATAGCGGTTCTTATTCTTTGCGCTCTTAAGATAGCCTTTGGCGCTTCTGAAAAACGCAGACGCCATTACGGCAAGGAAACTTAAGAAAGTCAGAAAACCGTACTGGTAAAAAATCTGCAGATAAGAATTATGCGCATGATAGACCAGCGTTTCCTCTCCGTCTCCGTTTTCAAGATATATATGTCCCGGATAATGTCCGAAGAAAGACAGCCTGCCGGCAAATGCAGCCCAGATCTCCTTTCTTCCGTTAGTCACATCCCTGTCGGTATCAACGACTACCGCTTCCTGCTGTTCCTCTCTTTCGGGAACGTCAAACTTTACATATATCCCCCACTTACCGAGAGCAAGTGTCAGGAACTCCCTGAGCTCCGTATATTTTTCCGAGTCCACAGGATCTCCGCGCACCACCTTGTTTTCTATCAGATTTTCGGCATAAAGCAATTTCGGTCTGTTAATATATGCCGGGATATATCTGAGAGCAAGGAAGCCGGGATAAAGCAGGATAAGCTGCAGCAGGAGATAGATCAGGCCGTATCTTAACAGCTTTTTTCCTCCCTTTCTTATTACGCAGAAGACAATGAACAGCGTAAGGGCTATCAGCAGTCCGAGTATGACCGTCCTTGTATAATTATAGAATACCAGTATGCCGTTCCAGCATAAAAGCACTGTCATCAGCCCGAGTTTTATCTTCTTTTCCTTATTCTTCTTTCCTGCAGCGAGTCTCCAGGCTGCTGCCAGTATCACAACATAGCAGGCAGCAAAATACTCTCCTGCTGAATTCGAATTATTAAAGTATCCCATATAGCGTTCATCCGTATCGTAAGGCCTGAACAGGAGCGAGAATGCGGAAAACAGAAGCAGCACCGCGATCTCGGCCCTTACGAAACTGCGCATCATAAGCTTTCTGTCATCATCATTCTGCATTATGAAGAAAGCGCAGCTGAAACATATGGGAAAGAGAAGCGCATTGGTATAGCCGGGATTGAAGAGAGTGATGAACAGCGCAAAGAAAAGCCATTCGAAGGGCAGCCTCTTAAACACTTCCGTTCCTTCCTCCTTGATCAGCTTCATCAGCCTCAGTATCAGGGCGATGATCACTACTCCCCAGACAAGGGCTGCTGCCTTGCCGAGCCTTATCACCGAAGCAAATTTATAATCACAGGTATCGGCTATCCAGTGATGAAGATATGCAAAGTGTAAAAAGATGAAACAAACGATACAATAGATCAGATTATGCAGCCTGAATATCTCAGAGGATTTAAGCTGTAAGAGCATAAGGATGCCGAAAGAAAGCACCAGCGTACGGAACACCACTGCCTGAAGAAAACTGTTGCCCGCATTGGAAAAATGCACGCAGGAAGCGATGCATATCCCGAAAAAGACCACGGTCAGTATCTCACGTATTCTGTATATCACATCATCCCTGTTTATCATTTTTGATCCGTTCTCTTATAACATACTGGGGCGAAGCATTCATGCAGATATATATCCGGCCTATATACTCTCCGATAAGCCCCAGCATTATCATCACCATACCTCCGAAGAAGACCACAAAGGATATGATGGAAGCAAAACCTGTTACACGGTCGGGAAGTATAAAGTGCTGTACGATGATCACGAGCCCGTATATAAAGCCCGCCAGTGCAAAAAATACACCCATTACCGTGGCTATGCGCAGGGGCTTGACCGAAAACGAAGTAAAACCGTTCATCCACAGGCCCAGCAACTTCTTCAGATTGTATCCCGATTCACCTACGGTCCTCGAACGATGCTCTACCTGTACATTCACTATGTTCCTCGTGGTCCTGAGCACCAGGCCCATCACATAAGGATAGGAATTTTCATATCTGAGCATCTCATCCACAACAAATCTTTTAGCCGCGAAGTAGCTGGACAGATGCAGTTCCTTTGGTTTATCCAGCATGAATTCCGCCATTTTCTCATTTGTCCAGCTTCCGAAATTCCTGAAGGGCGAATGCTTTTTATTTCCGTATCTTGCGTAAGCCACATCAGCTCCGTCTTCCAGCGCCTTTAAAAGCTTTTTTGCTTCGGAAGGCGGCGTCTGCCCGTCATCATCGAGACAGATGATCACATCTCCCGTTGTCTCCCTCATGCCTGCCATCAGCGCAGAGTGCTGTCCGAAATTCCTTGCAAAATCTATGCCGGTGATAAAGTCGTTTTCTTTGCAGAGCTTTCTTATCACATCCATGGTACCGTCGGGAGAAGCATCATTGACCAGCACCACTTCATAGCTGTAACCTTCCATGGCAGCCATGGCCTGTTTTATCTCTTCCACTACCGACTCTATGGTTTTTTCGCTCCTGTAACAGGGAATGACAAAACTGATCTTCTTCATCACAATACCCTCCTCATGAATATGACAGGATGAGCTCCCTCCTCTTTTCCGTATTCGGTAAATCCCATGTTTTCATATACTCTTCTGGCCCTTGTATTACTTTCGATCACCCTGAGAGTTATCTCCTTCATTCCCATATCCTCTTTCGCATAGGAAAGAGCCAGTTCCATCACTTCACTGCCGTAGCCCTTGCCAAGCATGTCTTCCCTGCCGATATATACTCCGTATTCGGCCGTATGCTTCTCTTTATCAATATCCTTAAAATACTGGCTGCCTATCTCTTCGCCGCTTTCCTTCACAACTATCACAAACTGTTCCACCAGGCCTTTCATCACCTTATTTACAAACCAGTCCCGGTGCATCTCTTCAGTCACGATATCCTTAAAAATAAACTGCTCTCTCACACAGTCCGCATTTCTCCATCTGACTGCCAGCGGGGTATCATCTATGGTCATCCTTCTTAAAAGGACTTTTTTCCCTTTTATGATGTCTCTCATTTATATCTTGCCGGAGTATATATCTCAAAATACTCCCTCTTTCCTTCAAGTATTTCCCTTTGCGTTAAGATGACCGAATCATACCTTTCCGTAAGGAAGTCCTGCAGCTGCTCTGGACTTAAGCCCACCTCATAGCGGCAGGCAAAATTCACTCCGCGCCCAAGCTCTATGGCTTCTGCTGCGCTTTCATAACCGAAGGCTTTAAGCTTTTCTTTCTGCAGCGGCGAACCGTAAAGCCAACCTCCCATCAGCAGACAGTTGAAGGGTTCGCTTTTCTTTGCCGACAGAACGTACTTTGTCCGATTGACCGTTGCATAAGTCTCAAGTAAAAACAGCTCATCCCCGTGTTCCGCCATATAAGAGTATAACACATCATCATCTTCATTTACAGCTAATTGTGTCTCATAGTCCCCCACATCAATAAAGTCTTTAACCGTAAATGCAAGGCCTGCTATGCTGACTGCAGCCAGCACGATCAGCGCCGCTTTCTTAAGTTTCTCCCCTCTCCTTGACAGAAGCAGCCCGCACATAACGGAAATATCCGCGATATACAGCGCAGTCACTACCCTCTCCGGCATCCTTCCTCTGTAGGCAAGATAAGCATACAGGCAAAGATGAAGGCCGGCGCAGGCCCCGGCGGCAAGCAGGCCTCTGATATCTTTTTCAATGATCGATAATACCAGTACTGCTGCTGTCATTATCCAGAATATATAAGCATAGGGCATGCCCGGATCCTTCAGTCCGGGAATGAAAGAAACCTTCACCGTATATAAGGCTTCTTTTATCCTTTGGATCCCTTCGCTCTGTCTGCCTTCTTCACGATAGGCCGCCATCTCATGAAATCTTGAGGCATCGGCCTCAGTATCCGCTATCAGGTCATAATTCTTATAAATAGGAAAGGCCGCATCACTGACTCCGAGAGAACGATAATACTCTCTTGCTGCCTCGCTCTCCCAGACATTTGTATAATCATACAGCTCGGTCCTGGCATCATTAAGCTTAAGGTATTCCTGCCAGTCTTCTCCTCTGTAAGCTATGTGCTGGATAAGAAAGAGCAAAAGGAAAACAGCCGCGCAGGCCGCGACGGGAATGAACTTTCCCTGCTGCTTATCTTCTTTCCTTTCTTTTATGAACCTGCTGATAAGGACAGGAACAAGAAAAGGAACAAACATATAAAAAACCTGCCTCCTTATCTGATAACAAAGAAGCAGCATTATAAGAGCAGCCCATATATCACCGACCTTCTCTTCTTTATCACTCCCGGTCAGCATAAAAAGCCCCGAACCTCCTGCTGCCGCGGCGACCACGGTATAATGGGGCATCAGGGCACAGCCTGCAAAAAACATCACGATAAAAGCGAGGCCTGCCGCCTTATCCTTCTTCATGATCACTGCTGATGAGAAAACTATAACGGCCAGGCAGAAAAGGCCGAACCAGGGAATGACCGGAATGAGCCTGTACATCAGACTTAAGATAAAGGAGATCCCCGCTCCCATATATACGGTATGAAGATCCGGGGTACCGCTGTAGGCGCCTGAAAGTATGCCCTCTATCGCCACATCATCATTCATGACAAACAGGGGCGCACGGTACATGTACAGAAAAAGCACATATAAGATAACACATAATAGTATGCTCTCTATCCATGCTTTATTTTTCAGGCTGTCTTTCATCTGTTCCCGTAGAACTCCTTAAGCGCATCGATCACACTGCTCTGATCCTCATCGGTCAGTTTATAGTACAGAGGGAGTCTTAAAAGCCTTTCGCTCTCCCTGGTAGTGTATACATCCTCGCCGCTGAATCTTCCGTATTTTTTACCTGCCGGCGCGGAATGCAGAGGAATATAATGGAATACCGTAAGTATGCCACGCTCCTCCATAAATGCTTTCAAAGCTGTACGCTCACTTATATCCGCTGTCTTTATATAAAACATATGGGCATTGTGCACGCAGCCTTCGGGAATTACCGGAAGCTCTATCCTGCCCGCAGCCTCGAGTTCTTTTAATTCACTGTAATACCTGTCCCATATCGCGAGCCGTCTGTTGTTGATCTCATCCGCTATTTCAAGCTGGGCATACAGATAGGCTGCATTCATATCACTGGGAAGGTAGGATGAACCCGCATCCTGCCATGTATACTTATCCACCTGTCCTCTGTAATACTTGGATCTGTCCGTTCCTTTTTCCCTGATTATCTCCGCTCTTTCAATGTATTTCGCATCTTTTATAAGCAGAGCTCCGCCTTCACCCATACTGTAGTTTTTGGTCTCATGGAAACTGTAACAACCGAAGTCACCGATGGTCCCAAGGGCTTGTCCTTTATATGATGCCAGCACGCCCTGGGCCGCATCTTCTATAACAAACAGGCCGTGTCTTTTGGCAATATCAAGTATGGTATCCATCTCACAGGCTACGCCCGCATAATGCACCGGCACTATGGCTCTGGTCTTTTCCGTGATCGCTTCTTCTATCTTCTTCTCATCGATATTCATCGTATCCGGTCTGATATCAACGAATACAGCCTTTGCCCCTCTTAATACGAAAGCATCCGCTGTAGACACAAAAGTGTATGAAGGCATTATAACCTCATCGCCCTCTTTTATATCACAGAGCATTGCTGCCATCTCGGTGGCATGAGTGCAGGAAGTGGTAAGAAGACATTTCGTCGCCTTCATGCGCTCCTCAAACCATTTGTTGCATTTTTTCGTGAAACTGCCGTCTCCGCAGATCTTTTCCGCATCTATACACTGTTTTATATATTCCAGTTCTTTTCCCGTACTCGGCGGCACATTAAAATTGATCCTCATCTTATAAACCTCCCTGACTCTGATACATTATATAATCATCTGCTTCATATCCCACTATATAAGCTCTCTCGTCAATAAATTCCTTTAAGAGTCTGTATTTCCGATCATTCTCGTCCGCCATATCGGCTCTGACTATTATCATCGCATCGCTGCCGCTGCCCTTGAAATCTTCGATATCCCGCTTCATATCCTCATAAGAGAAGCTGTCCAGATCGGGCCAGAGTGTAGACAGCGCAGGTTCTTTATCCAGCACATAATACAATCCGGGCAGATTGCCGTAGCTTATCAGCTTGCCCTCAGTTTTTCCTGCCGCTGACATAAGCGCGTCTATGGCTGTGCCGCGCTTCCAGTTGGTCTTCATGCCCTTAAGCCTTCCCTCAGTCTCTATACGGTATACCCTCTTCACACCGTCCTCTCCGTCACCGAAGGCATAGAAGAAATGAAACAGCGTGCTCTGGAAAAGAAGCAGGGCAAAAAAGCTTATCATCATTGCCGTATAAGGAAAGTACACTGACTTTCCCCTGGACATACGCATCAGTCTTATGCATAAATATACGCAGAGCGGAGCCGGCACAAACATCTGGTTGATCAGGGCATAAAAATGATTGTTTGTCCCCAGCGGCGCCAGCAGCAGTACCAGAAGCCCCACGCATGCCGTTTTTTTATCCTTCGCATCCGGCTCTTTATGTACAAGACACAGGCTGAAAACAATAAGCATCAGCAGGATAAAAATACCGCAGACTCCGTATATGCTGCCGTTATTATAATAGCTTAAGGTTATAACGCCCCTCTTATAATAATATACAAAAAGCAGCAATATTCCAAGTATATACAGCGCTTTTTTAAGCTTATCAAAACTGTCCTTCTTTATGCTGAACATCACGGTCCCCGCAACAAGTCCCAACAACATAAAGACTGCTCTTTTAGCGGCAAAGATATAAGCATCCGCAATAAGCTTCAGCATATCTTTAAAGGAGTATCCGCCGTTGTTTCCGCCTTTTTGGGTTAACAGACCTGCTGCCCAGGAAAAAGCGTTTCCCGTGCCTGACAGCGCGTTACCGAAGCTTTCACCCGCTGCCATGCGGGATACCAGCAACAGCAGCAGAGATGCAAGGATGCCGCAGACATAGCCCCCGACACATTTCAGTATATCCTTTAATATCTCTGTCTTCCTGCCTTCTTTCACATCTGCATAGATCACATAAAAGATAAGTGCGCAGTATATCAGATTGGATATCCTGAAAAGCAGCGCCACTCCGAGTATGATACCGGCAATGAACAGGTTTTTATTTTTCTCGTCTTCCGCAGTAAGCAGAAGCACCGCCGCAAGAGAAAGGGCAGTATATGAAAGATAATGGTAGAGTATCACGCTTGGACACCAGCATAAGCCCAGGGCAAATAACTCTCCGAGAAACAATACGGGAAATGGTATGCGTTTTTTCAGGCCATGTAATATAAAGACCGCGCAGAATGCGGGGATCAGACGCGATATCAGATTGAAGAAAAGCAGTCTTCCTCCCGTAAGCTTAAACAACAGGAAACCCAGAAGATTCGAAAGATAAGTTGCATACAGCCAGTCGTCCTGCTGGGTCATAAAGTTCTCATAATTACCCATGCTGTATGTCGTATCGCTCAAGTCCGCGCCTTCACATACTCCGACAAATGCGAAAAGCATGAGCAGGGCTGTGCAGATAACAGGTAGTTTTTTTCTGATCTTTCCGCTGACCGTCACTTGAAATAATACCTCTTATACCAGGCTGCAAATTCAGATAGTCCGGTTCTTAAGTCCGTAGAAGGTTTGTAACCGTAATCCCTCTCCAGCGCAGAGGTGTCGGCATAGGTCACCGGCACATCTCCTTTCTGCATCGGGAGCAGTCTTTCATGGGCTTTCATATCAAAGTCTTCAGGCAATACTCCTGCCTTTATGAGTTCCTCACCCAGTATCTCTATGAATTCCATAAGATCCACAGGTGAACTGTTGCCGATATTGTACAGCGCGTATGCCGGCTGTCCCTCATGCTCTTCCGGAGCCTTTTTCATCACAAGGCTCACGCCTTCCGTCACATCATCCACATAAGTAAAGTCCCTCTTGCAGTTGCCGTAATTGAATATGTCTATGGTCTTGCCCTCTATCAGTTTATTTGTAAAACCGAAATAAGCCATGTCCGGTCTTCCTGCCGGTCCGTATACCGTGAAGAAACGAAGCCCCGTAACTGCAAGTCCGTACAGCTTCGAATAAGCATGGGCCATCAGCTCATTGGATTTCTTCGTTGCTGCATACAGTGATACGGGATGTTCCGCAGCATCTTCCACCCTGTAGGGTATGTTCATGTTATCACCGTATATCGAAGAACTCGAAGCATATACCAGATATTCAAAACTTTTTCCTTCTGTCTTTGCCCTTCTGCATTCCTCAAGAATGTAATAGAAACCGTTGATATTGGTATCGATATAGGGATCGGGATGGTCTATGGAATACCTGACTCCCGCCTGGGCAGCCAGATTGACTATCACCGCAGGATCGTATTTTTCAAACACGGCATGCAGCTTTTCCCTGTCACTGATGCTGCCTTCTTCAAATATCCATTCGGATGCGGACACTGCCGCTGTTTCGGCTATCAGCTCAAGCCTGTGTTTTTTTAATGACACATCATAATAATCGTTCAGATTATCAAGACCGATGATGCAGGCTTCCTCTTCCTTAAGGAGCCGCATTACAAGATGGGCGCCGATAAAGCCCGCTGCCCCGGTCACAAGTATGTTTTTCCCTTTAAGCGAGATCTTTTTCATCCGAACTCTCATCCTTCTTTTTGAAAACAAACAGTTTGCTGAATATATAATTCAGTATGATGACCACGATACTTGCGATCACATACTTAGAAAGCTTTTCGTTCACATGCAATAGACCCACCAGGACTGCTATCAGTCCCAGCTCTATTAAAAGCGTGGATATCCTGGCTCCTAAGAAAGTCAGGAATTCCTTCGAGATTTCCTTAAACCCGTGCTTATCACTATGGAAAACAAAGGAACGGTTTACCACATAAGCAAATACAAAAGCGACAAACCATGATATGGCATCGCTTATCATAACCCTCCGGAATTCCTCCATTCCCTTGAACACAATATCATCAAGGATCGCATAGGCCACCCAGCATACCACGGTGGTCAGGAAACCGGTTATCAGATAATCGAAAACTTCTTTTTTGCTGTAATAGAAGCTGATGCACCAGTCGATGAACCTCTCGATCAGTATGAACAGTCTGTTACGCATGATATCTATGGCTATGCCGAGGGCAAATATCAGGATCACGCAGAAGAACATATGGAAGGGCCTGAGAGCGCCGTAATCCCCGCCGAGCCACAGCCATATGGGCCACTTGTCCATTACCAGATGATGGGTATGGAGCAGATATACACCGAAGGTATACGGAGCTATCCACACAAGGAAGGAAGCCAGATCCGTATTCTTTATCTTAAGGTTCTTAAAGAAACAGAACAGAGCAACCGAGCCGCTGATCACAAAGATGAAATTGTAATGAAGAGGTGTCGTATAATAATATCTGTCCGGCTGGGGTCCGCGCAATGCTATTGCCAGTCCCTCCGCAGCAACTATCAGCAGGGCGCTGATAAAATACACTGCAAGAGCCCTGGATTTTTTCTCAAAGAAAGGAATACCGAAACGCCGTATATAATTGGCTATCATAAACAGCACTATGAACCAGGGAACGCTGTAGCCGTAATCATCTATGGGAAATTCCACGGGAAGCACTGACTTGGGTATGCTCATCAGCGCGATCAGCAGTATGATCATCCACTGAAGCTGGCGCTTCTTAAGTCTGTTCACGCCTGCAGCAAGCATGGGTGACATTATATAGAATACTATATAAACAGTCGCATACCAGTAATGCCTGTTGATCACAGGGAATACCAGGAACTGTATGTCATATATGTTTATGAATATTCCGTCTTTAAATGAGAAATACTCGTTGACTCCGGCAGCGCCGACTATCATCATGAATATCCAGATGAAGACACTGTAGAAGAACACCTGCGCCCACAGTCTTATGCATTTCCTTATGGAGAAACTCTTTTCCGTCAGGAAATACCCGCTTATCATGACATAGAGGTTGACACTGACTATGCACAGCGCCTCCACAAGCCAGTCGATAAAGCCCAGTCCCGTAGGGGCTTTGCTGAGACGTCCGCCCATCATCTGATAGTGAAGCGCTATCACCATCAGCATGGCAACGACTCTCATTATCTCAAACTGTGGTTCCCTGTAAGGTCTCTCAAAGCTCCGCTTCTCCGGCTCTTTGCTTATATCCTTTTCAAAGACTATCTTTTCTTCGTCAGCTGATACCTGCGTATAACCGAGCTTTTTGAATATGTTTATCGAATACTCATTTCCGGGTTTTACTTCACCGCAGAGAGTGTCATACTTCTCTCTTTCCTTCTCCTCCAGAAGTCTCAGCATCTTAACGCCCACACCGCGTCCCCGAAAATCGGGAGCCACCTGATAGCTGATCAGCGCTTTCTTTTCATCCTTTTCATCTTTGGCAGTCCGCACCACACCGAGAGGTGAAAGGAAATCCATACAGATAAAGATGTCCCTGTCTTCATCAGCAAGCAGGCCCTTTAGCCAGGCCACGTGGTCTTCCCATTTTATCTCCTCCTGCTTAAATGAAGCCGCGCGGGTGTCCGGATCATTGGTCCATTTATACAGGAGTTTTGCATCATAGTCTCTTACTGTCCTTAAAAAATAGCTCATTTATCCTGCTCCAAAAGTTTATATTTCAGTTCGGCCATCACCCAGTCTTCCTCGGTATCTATGTCCTGAACTCTTCTTTCTTCCATTTCGATGCCTGCTGTTTCTTTCATCACCACAGCCTGCTGTTCCTTAAAGGAAGCTACATTGATCAGATAGAACTGACCGCAGTCATGGTATTCCGGTTCCAGATCCTGTGAACGTTTCAGCTGGTCCTCCGGATAATGGGCGCTTAGGCGTCCGTCATGCATAAGCAGCGCGCGCCTTGGAGGAAAGGAAAAGCGTACTACGCTCATCACCGTATCGGCATCCTTCTCATCCATAAGCTCCACTGCCTTCTTCAGATCTTCCGGCTTGATAAACGGCGCCGTCGGATATATACAGCAGAGTTCATCAAAACTCTCCCCCAGCTTTTCATATTCACTGAGCACCTCTTTTAAGACATCTGCCGTAGTAGCATGATCGTCTGCGGTCCCGGCGCTCCTCATGAAAGGAACCTTTGCCCCGAAAGTCTTTGCTACATCAGCGATCTCTCTGCTGTCGGTCGAGACCATCACTTCGTCAAAAAGTCCGCTGCCTATGGCCGTCTCTATGGAATAGCTTATTATGGGTTTTCCGAGGAACTCCCTGATATTCTTCTTCGGTATCCTTTTGCTTCCGCCTCTCGCAGTTATGACCGCAAGCCTTTTCTTATTTTCCATTTCTTATCCTTCTGTATGTGTACAACGCTATGTAGTAAACATAGAACAAAAAGTTTGATCTCATCTGTATGTTGATGAATTTCCTGTATTCCGGATTCACGCGATCCAAATAATATTTATTCTTCCTGAACTCCGGATACAGTCTCAGGATATAGTCCCTGATCTGCCTTACATCCTTAAGCTTTCTTCGCCTGCCCTCATACATATACGAAAAGAGCGTATTGACATAGCCCAGCTCCGTAACACGCATGAGTATCTCTTCACTGCAGGCCTCAAACACTCCGCGGCTTCTGCTCTCTTCAAGCAGCAGTTCCATGGCGCGCATCCTGTCCCTGCACTTTTCAAAATTTACATGATGGGTAGTGGAGTCCTGTATCTGAAGATAATAATATAAGGGCTCATCCACTCTCTCAAAATGCTTAAAATACAGGGACCATAAAGGCGCAGCGCAGTTATCCTCGTAAAATATCCCCTCGGGAAAACTGAGCCCGTTCTCCGCTATCACCGAGCGGAGATATATCTTTACCACCATGCTGCCGTTCTTTAAAATATGGCTTTTGTGCTTTTCCTCATCAAGCACTCCGGTCTGGTCCGCGCTATTATTCTCCACGACCTTTCCTACCTCAAAGCTCTGCTTATCCACGATGGAATAATCGCAGCCTGCCATATCTGCGCCGGTCTCTTCGGCTTTGGCAAGCAGTTTTTCATACATATCGGGCGCAATAAAATCATCGCTGTCTACAAAACCTACCCACTCGCCTTCAGCTTCCTTCAGGCCAAGATTTTTAGCTCCGCCCTGACGGCGGTTTATCTCCGAATAAACGGCCCTAAAACGCCCCGGATATCTCTGTTCATAGTCTTTAAGTATCTCCGCGGAATCGTCTGTTGAAGCATCATCAACGGCTATCACTTCCATATCGCTCACGGTCTGGCTCATAAGCGAATCCAGACAGAAGTTCAGCTTATTGCCGGCAGCCATATTATAAACCGGTACTATCACAGATAATTTCATGATGCCAGTAATGCCCTTGCGATCCTTTCTGCTCCGCAGCCATCCGTCAGCTTCTGCAATGCGGCGGATATCTCTTTCCGCCCTGCTGCATCTTTAAGGAGCGCGGCGCACATATCATGCAGTCTTTCGAAAGAAAAGTCTTTCCTTATATCTCCGGCGCAGGGTATCAGCTTTCTTCTTTCAAAGCCCCTTGCATTTCCCTGCTGGTTGTCCGCTGATATATAGCTGATACCGGGAGTTCCCGCAGCAGCCATTTCGTACATTGTGACGCCGCCGGCCGTTATGACCATGTCGCAATCCCTGAGTACCTGTTTAAGATCCGGCCGGGGCTCAAGCAGCTTAACAGCCGGACAGCTTTCAGCCAGGCTTTTAAGTTTATCGCCATCCCCGTTGAACCGTCCCGCGATCATGGTGTATTCATATCCGTCATCATGTCCGGACACATACTCCGCAAGTCTTAAAAGAAAATGCTCCGGATCTGCCGCTCCGCTTAAGACCAGTATCCTGCCGGCTTCATCCTTTATCTCTTTGGCAGGCAATTCTCTGTATATATCTCTCAGAGGAACATAATCGCAGCCAAGTAACCTCACTGCCCCGGGGTATTCTGATCCATAATCGTAGTCATCGGCGTACACCGAATAATTGATTATGAAAGAACAATCCCAGATATGCTCATGGATATCGTCTATATATGCCGCCGCCGTTACCCTGTTGATCTCACTCATATAAGAGGGAGTCACATAGTAACTGTCGATTAGGAGCCGTTCTATCCCCCTGCTCTTTATCAGTTCCTTCATCAGCGGGATCTCCGGATCAAAAGCCGTAAAATCCCTGTTAAGTACTATAGTCTCAAAACCCTGTTCTCTCGGAAGTCTTGCGGAACCTTCTTCAGCAGTGATGAATACGCACTCACTTCCAAGCCTTCTTACTTCAGAGGCTATGGCCAGGCAGCGCATCATATGCCCGCCTGCTGTTATCTGATTTGCCTCTGTCCTGATATAGAGTTTCACTCACTAAAGCCCTCCGCCATATCCGCTTCAAAGGGCGTGCCGAAGGCTATGTCCCTGCTTGCCTTAAGCCCCAGCAACTTCTCATAATATCTGGGATGCAGACCTGCTCCGGGACGGACAACTCTTATATTTTCGGTGCTGAGAACATCGCCCTTCTTTATGTCCGCCGATACGAATATGGATTTTCTCAGCTTTCTTGAATTCTTTTCCGCCTCGGACAACGAGAACTCCGGCTTTCCGAGAGCTCTCTCGGCATCTCTTATGGCTTTTACCATCTCGGCAAATTCATCTGCTTCCATGGAAAAGGAAGCATCGGGGTTCTCAATCTCCCTGCTTATGCAGAAATGCTTTTCTATGATATCAGCCCCTATGGCTACTGCGGTAAGGGCTGCGGTATGTCCCATGGAATGATCGGACAGTCCTGCGGGCAGGGAATACATTTCCTTAAGTTTCGGTATCATCCGTAGGTTCATATCATCCGGTATGGCAGGATAAACGCTGGAACACTTGAGTAATGCCAGTGAATCATTGCCGCAGTCTCTGACGGTCTTTACAGCTTCGTCCACTTCTTCTTTTGTCGCCATTCCGACTGACATTATTATGGGTTTTCCGGTTTTGGCCACCGCCTTTATCAGCGGTATGTCGGTCACTTCAAAAGAAGCTATCTTGTAAGAAGCTACACCCATGTCCTCCAGGAATTTTACAGCCGTTAAGTCAAAGGGTGTTGAGAAAAATTCTATTCCGAGCTTTTTAGCCTCCTCCATAAGACGCGGCTGCCACTCCCAGGGCGTATATGCCTTTCCGTAGAGTTCATAGAGATTCTGCTTCTCCCAGGTACCGCTCTCTATGGTAAAATACGGGTTATCACATTTTAAAGTAATGGTGTCCGGCGTATAGGTCTGTATCTTCACGCAGTCAGCTCCGGCTTCCTTTGCCGCATGGATTATCTCCAGGGCCCTGTTCATATCCCCTGCATGATTGGCAGACATCTCTGCGATGATATATGCCGGACTGCCTTCCCCTATCTTTCTTCCGTTTATCTCCATCCTTACTCCTCCATTAAGCCTTCCCCTTGAGGTTGCTGCGTGCCGGTGGCACGCGTTTAGCAACGACCGAGCCGGCAGGCGAGACAGGTGTCAGCCGAAGGCTGACGGATGAGGTGTCCTCCCCATCACAAATATCTGAATATTATACCACAATATTTAGTATTTTACAACGCTTCCCTGCTGTCATTTAGGGCCATGGCTATCACTTTATCCATATCCAGATAACGATATCCTCCAAGCCTTCCGCCGAAGATCACCCTGCCTTCCTTAGCCGCCAGAGTCCTGTATTTCTCATACAGCGCGTTATTCTTATCGTCATTTATCGGATAATAAGGTTCGTCTCCGCGCTTCCATGTGTGGGGATACTCTCTGGTTATCACGGTCCCGGGAAGCTTTTCGCCCCCCTGGCACTTAAGTTCAAAATGCTTATGCTCTATTATCCTGGTATACGGTATCTCATATTCCGTATAATTGATCACTGCATTGCCCTGATAATTCTCCGTATCAAGAAGCTCCGTCTCGAACTTAAGTCCCCTGTATTCCAGTTCTCCCAGGCTGTAATCAAAGTATTCGTCTATCATTCCGCTAAAGACTATCCTGTCAGCCAGAGCTTCATAATACTCCCTGTCCGCAAAAAAATCCGCATTCAGCCTGGTTTCGATGCCCTCAAGTATCTTTCCGACCATAGCCGTATACCCGCCTATGGGTATGCCCTGGTATCTGTCATTGAAATAATTGTTGTCATATACATAGCGCACGGGCAGGCGCTTAATGATAAAAGCCGGAAGCTCACTGCATTCCCGCCCCCACTGTTTCCTGGTGTATCCCTTTATCAGCTTCTCGTATATATCCCTGCCCACAAGCGATATAGCCTGTTCTTCCAGATTGGAGGCTTCGCCTATGCCTGCTTCCTTAACCTGTTCTTCAATGATCCTTTTTGCCTCTTCGGGAGTTCTGATATTCCACATCTTTGAGAAAGTGTTCATATTAAAAGGCAGATTGTAGAGTTCATTTTTATATACTGCCAGGAGTTCATGGCGGTAATTATTAAACTCTGCAAAACGGTTCACATACTCCCACACACGCTTATCGGAAGTATGGAAGATATGCGCTCCGTACTTATGTATCTGTATGCCTTCGGTTTCTTCGGTATATGCGTTTCCGGCAATATGCCCTCTCCTGTCTATGACAAGGACCGACTTACCGGCTTCTAAAGCCTCACGGGCAAATACAGCCCCGTAAAGCCCCGCTCCCACGATCAAAAGATCATACTTTGCCATACCTGCCTCCGTTCTACAGTCTGATGATGTACACCGGACTTGCGCCGCCGCCGTTGTAGACCACTTCTCCCATGCTCTTTAAGACTTCCACATTCATGCCCTCCGGCAGGAATTTCTCATATTCACAGCTGCCTATAAAGATATAGTCCACAGCGTATTTTGCACACAGCGTCCTTATCAGGTCCGGATCATTGCAGCAATATATATCCCTTACATCGTCTGCTCTCTCATCAACCACATCGGCATCATTCTGCCAGAGCCACTCATGCGTGCGCCAGCCTAAAACAGTCGCTCTTCCGCTCAAAGTCGAAACCCTGTTGTAAATGGTGTAGCTGTCGCCGTTTGCTTCGAGTATAACGCTGTCCGGCGGTGTCATGTACTTTATCCAGTCAATGGCAACGGCATCCTCCTGACACATTTCATAGATATAAGCCGAGGCATCGATCCCTTGCAGTTCTCCTTTGGGCCCTATGGTACCTATACCCATCTTCACCGCCACAGGGAAATATCCGCAGCAGAGGAGCAGGAAAAACAGTGCTGCTAAACCGCTGCCGATCTTTTTCTTTCCGGCGGATCCGGTAATATATACGCTTATGATATGCGCCTGCATCACCGCAAAAAGTATGAAGGACTGATAGGTCAGCTTAAACATGGTATTGAATCGCTTGAAGCCTCCGGAATAAATATCCTCGACATAAATAATTTCGGGCATGATAACGAGCCCCAGAGCGCATAAGCCGATCAGTACGGTAAATACATCTTCCGAAGTGATCGTCTTAAGGGGAATGACTGTCTGCTCCGTATTATTCTTAGCCTCATCATATCTGTTTTTAAGCATAAGGATAAAGCTGATCAGCAGTATCACCGGCATACCCCAGAGTATCACGAGCTGATAGAATCTGGAATGCTCGGTACACTTTTTAATACCGTTGACCATGGCATCGAAATTCAGCGTAAAGGGGAAGGAAACCAGCAGGGAAATTATGATCACCTCAGCTCCCTGTATAATGGTTCCGAAAATCACATCTTTTATACTCTTAAGGCTCTTTATATTTGCATACAGCATGACGGCTCCCGCCACCACAAAGTAGATCGGAAAGTCCCAGGCATTTTCCATCGAGCATATGCCTATCAGAAAACCAACGGCAAATACGCAGCTGTCGCTTACCAGCTCTTTTATACCTTTCCTCTTTTCACCAAGGCTCTCCCTTCTTTTCAGATACGAAAGGACCAGTCCCAGTATTGACAACACTACGAAGATATTGATGACATGGGCATGGAGATCACCGAGTATGAAAGAATAAGCCGGAAACTCATGAGCCGTCTTATCGGCCACATCCGGATTATAACCTATATATCTGGTAGAATCGGGGTACCAGTAATCACTGTATTCTCCGCTGATATGCAATATTTCTCTCAACATGGGGACCAGTTTGTAGAAAATGATAAAATGCATGTTTGCCGCAAACATAAGCGCCATCGCGCCTATGGTACCGGCCACTGCCCTTGCCTTCCCCTTCTTCTCCATCAAAGCATAGCCTATGGAGTATGCAAGCGACAGACAGAGCGCAAAGCAGGTTCCCAGAGCCAGATTATACCCTACATCCACTTTGTTAAAGGACAGCCTCGTGATAAAAGTAAAGATATACTGGCCGAAATAGTAATAATTCAGGGGATTTCCGGCAAACCATACATCCGTAGGAGGAAAATACGAGCTTTCATACAGGTTCTGCATAAAGCTGTAATCCATCATCCTTTCGGTACCGAAAGCGTCGGGCGAAAAAGCCCTTATGTACATATATCCGGTAAGCGCAGCCGCAAAAAGCAGCTCTCTCTTAAATAAGCTGCTTATTTCAGCTTCTTTAAAGAAAGAAAGCGGCGTCTTTTTCTTTATCGCAAAGGGAAGGACATAGGTCAATATCGCGCAGAGAATAAAGATCACCACACAGCTAAGCGTCGAAAACTTCATCAGTTCAAATGAACATAAAAACCATACGATATAGCCGGGGATCAAAAATCCCATGATCTTGGCAAAAAACCAGGGTACATCCGCAAAACCTTTAAACAAATACGCCGCAAGCGGATAGAATACCACACTGCCGATAAACAGCGCGGCATACCACTTGAGTATATGCAGCATGTCCTCTCCGAGAGCCAGCGCTCCCAGCAGCAGGGTGGCCGCGATCAGCGCCGCCCATATCCATGATCGATCTTTTCTTTCCTCTTTCATCTTTCCTTCCTTTCGTATATCGTAAGTCTCTGGTCGTCCTGACCTTCCGAGTATACAGCAGTATAAGCTCCCGCTATACCTGCTTCAAATACTTTATAATACTCTCTGGCCGCCTTGTCTACAATGATAAAACGTATGCCTTCCTGCTTCAGGAGCTCATCCCTCCTTGTCGGATCTTTGGTTGAATATATCTCTGCGGCGATCCTCTCCCTGTATCCTGTATCATAGCCGGCTGACCAGGCATAATAGGGCCAGCCGTAATAAAGCATGGCTCCTCCGAGTACGGGCCGGTCCAGTGAATAAGGTGAGCTTAAGAAAATATCCTTGGAATCACTGTTCTTTTCTATCCATTCAACCAGCGGATCATCCAGTTCATAATCCAGGGTATCTCTGTCAAGATTATACAATATCTTTGCTTCCGCGAGACCTGTGATCGTAAGGATAAGTCCCAGTATCACCGCCGACAGTCTTACGCTCATCCTGCCACTCTTCCATAACTTATACAGAAGCAGCGCTGCAAATATGCCGAAGAGATTAAGACTGAGCATCACATACTTATGCCCCACCGTGATATCGATCGTAAGCGAAAGCGTAAATGCCAGGATCAGCGGAGCCGAAAAAGCAAGTATCAGCACCCTTTCAGCAGCTTCCGAAATCACAAAACATACCGCAACGAGTATAAGCAGTATGCCCGTAAGTTTCAGCATATAGTCTATGGTTCCGGGGATAGTGGCATTCTCCGCAAGAAAACCGTAATGGAAAGACGGACTTACCGCAGAACCGTTAATAAAGAAACGGCTTGTAAGCATCGACATTCCTACCGAGATCAGCGCCAGCAGCAGAAAAGCCGGTTTATTATCGGAAAACAGGGCCAGTACGAAAAGTATCGCAAGCGCGCCTATCACCATCGCCCCGTTCCAGAAAGACATGGCTCCCAGCATTATCCCCGAAAAAAGTGCAAGGACTGCGGCCCTCTTTTTTTCATATTTACCGTTCAGACTTTTAATACAGGGTGTCCAGAGCAACAGCAATACTATCACAAAAGCCATGGCAAATGCCAGATGCCGCTGATTCATATACACCTTAAGGTTCCACAGACCCCAGTTCTCCTTATCTGTATAGTCCCAGAACTCCGTCCTGTTTTTGAGAAGCTTAAGAAAGTTCTCTCCGGGTCTGAGTTCACTGAGCCACTTAAAGAAACTCGGCGAAGATCTGAAAAGCAGGAAAAAAACTGAGAGCATTCCTGCTCCCCTGCTCCCCGTAAGTTTTGCTGCATAGACATAAAGCAGCATGCACAGGCTCATCATACCGAGGAATGAAGGAATATTAAACGCATGATCGATGCGAAGCCCGAGAAATTCCAGGTTTCCCATCATGAACTGATACATAAAATGGTATCTGATATCGCTGCCTGCAAAATGTGAATAAGCCGTAGGAAAGTTATTTCCGACAGCAAAGCTTCTTTCCATGCCTATATGGGTTGCGAAATCACTGAAGACCGAAAGCCCGACTCTGAGTTCATCAGAATATACATTAAAAGTACGGTAAAAGAAGAAAAGGAGAAAAACGGCCAGGATCAGCCACAGCGCATATATGAAAGGATGCTTCAACAAGGAATCGTACAGCGGAAAGCTTATACCTCCCTTTCGTTTCTTTATGATGATACAAAACAGGATATCGATAAGAAGTATGAGTAAAATACCGAAGATATTGCCGGATATCAGCGGTCTTGCCGATCCCGGATGAAGCGCTTCCTCAAGATATGCAAAAAAATATACCGCCCAGCAGGTGATAACGGTGCCTGAAATATATGCGGCAGGCAATAACGCACACCACCAGGGTATATCAAGTCCGGCGCCCCGGATGTCATAACAGCCGCTGTTCTGTAAAGAAGGGATAAAGCACCATAGCAACAGGGTTCCGGTAATTATACAAAAAAGTATGAATAGAATTGCTAACATAATCTTCCCAAAAGACCCTGCGACCTTCAAAAAATAAACCGGCATGCGCTGACTGAATGGGAGAACTCCATCCAGGCACCCTTGCGGCACATACGAATTCCTGCTTAGTGCTGCTGCGTTCCCACCCTGACACGGTTCGCTGGCACGTATTGCGCAAGACCCGGATATCAACATTAACCCACGCAGGGCTGCCATACCGGCACCCACAAGTATACCCTAAGTACCGCAGATATGTCAAATACGAAGCTTACTGAAAAAAGAAGAGAGCAGGCTGCTGCATTCCTCTTCCAGTATTCCTGAGCTAAGTTCACAGCGGTGATTGAACTCTTTCATCTGAAGTATATTTAACACCGAGCCTGCGCAGCCGGCCTTGGGATTCTTACAGGCATAGACAACCCTGGGTATCCTGGCCTGCACTATAGCCCCCGCGCACATCTGGCAGGGTTCTAAGGTAACATAGAGAGTGCACTCTTCGAGTCTCCAGTCCCCCAGCTTTTTTGCCGCCTTCTTTATGGCGCTTATCTCGGCATGAGCCAGCACGCTCCTGTCGCTGTTCCTGCGGTTATATCCCCTGGCAATGACCCTGCCCTCATGCACTATCACACAGCCGATGGGCACCTCTTTAAGCTCTGCCGCCTTTCCTGCCTGCTTCAGAGCCTCTTTCATATATTTAATATCCAGGCGTTCCTGTTTCAGCGCCTCTTTTCTCGCTGCTTCTTCCTTCTCAAGCTTACGCAGGTATCTTCTTTCCCTCTTTCCCGCCATAGCTTCATCCCAGCCTTCGCTCTATCATAAGAGCTATCTTAAAGATCACGGCATCGTCAAATTTCCTGACATCCAGACCTGTTTTTTTCTGTATCTTCTCCAGATGATAGACCAGGGTATTCCGGTGTATGAACAAGTCCCTTGCCGTTTCCGACAGATTTAAGCCTCTTTCAAGGAACTTGCCCGCCATGGCCAGCTCATCTTCGGAAAGCTTAAGTTTCTTCTTCTCGCCGAAGTGTTCCTCCATGAACTCCTCGCAGGCTTTTATATCCAGACCGTATACGAGCCGCCCCAGCCCCAGATCATCATAACCGCAGACAAGCCTGTCCTCATAGAAAAGCAGCCCTATCTCCATGGACATCTTCGCCTGCAGATATGCATTGGCAGCATCCGTCAGCTCTTCAAATGACTTGCTGTAAGAAAGCCTGACTTCCTCCATAAGTTCCGTATTGATCATGCTGACGATAAGGTCTGCCTTATCGGAAGCCGATGTCAGTTCCTTCTTCGATCTGACCGCCGATACCAGTACTGCCTCATCCGCTCCGTTTGCGAAAAGGATATCTTCATCGCTGTCCGCAAATATCTGACCTATGATCTCCATCGATGCCGACAGTTGGGCAGGATTCTTGAGTCTGATGATATAGATGCGCCTTTTGACTGAAGTGTCCAGATCCAGATTGCCGGCTCTTTTTGCAGTCATCTGGGGACTTAAGCCCCCTTTTATAAGTTCAGAAAAAAAGGCTTCTCTGCTGTCCCCGCCCCCGTACGAACGGAGGAACAGTTCGAAATCCTTTTTGTCGATAACGGCTACTTCCCGTCCCTCATGGTCGGTAACCGTGTACTTATTCTTTTCGTTTTTTCTGCCCATTCTACTGTTCACCTATGAGACCAGCGCAAGCTTTTCCGCTTCTTCCGGTGGCATCGGTTTGCCCCAGACAAAGCCCTGTATATGGTCGCAGCCTATCTTTTCAAGGGTATCCAGCTGCTCGTCGGTCTCCACTCCTTCCGAGATCACCTCAAGATTCAGTATATGCCCTATGGTAATAATCGTTGCTACATACTGCTTGGAAGAATCACTGTCATTCATAACATCTATAAATGATTTATCTATCTTTAGCAGATCCGCAGGGAAGCTGTTAAGATAACTCAGGGATGAATATCCGGTCCCGAAATCATCGATGGCAACTTTTATGCCCATCTCTTTTATCATGTTGATGCGCTCCAGCGCCTTCTCGTAAGAATCGATCATGATGGATTCGGTTATCTCTATCTCCAGCTGGTCCGCAGGTATCTCATATTTCTTCATCACTCCGCTGATCTCATCGATAAAGCTGTTCTTCATCAGATGCCTTACGGAAACATTGATGCTTAAGGTTATCTTCACATCAGTCTTCTTTATCACTCTGCTGAAGAACTCCGCAGACTTCTCATATACTCTATGATCCACGAGATCGATAAGGCCGGTCTTCTCGGCAACGGGTATAAAGTCCGTAGGGCTGATAAAGGAACCGTCTTCATCCTTAATGCGCGCCAGCGCCTCATATCCCCTGAGCTTGTGTGAAATGTCAAACTGGGGCTGCAGATAGCTTAAGATCTGATCATTCTCCAACGCCGTACGGATCTTTCTCTCGATCTCCAGAGTCTTCTCCGCATGGGACAGATCCTTGTTAAATCTGAGTATGCTGTCTCCGTGTTTACGCTTCATCTCATGCATTGCCACATCGGCATAAGAAAGCATCGATGCCCTGTCTTCGGCATCATCCGGATATATGGCATATCCGAAACATGCCGTCATGAAGAAATCACAATCGTCGATGGTTATCTTCTCTTCAAGTTTTTCCTTATATGCCTTGATCGTCTTGATTATATCTTCTTCGGTCTCAAAGCTTCTGATAACTATCAGGTATTCGTCACCACCGTATCTTCCCACAAAATCCACGGTTCCGGACTTCCAGGAATCCGCCAGTTCTTTCCAGCGATCCGAAATGCGCCTAAGCACTTCATTTCCCGTCTCATGTCCCATGGTATCATTTATACTCTTGAAATTATTGATGTCCACCGAAACCACTGCAAAACGCTCTTTTTTCTGGACAAGATCATTTATGACTTCCGCGCAGGCAAAGCGGTTCGGAAGCCTGGTCAGATTGTCGGTCACTACCTGCATCTGCATGCCCGCCTGGTATTTCGCCACTCTGAGCTGATTGACAAAAATTATAAAACTGGTGATCAGCGCGAAAACCGTGGTAAATACACCGGGAATCGCGGAGTAATTGTGCCTTACCACAATGTTGACCGTCCATATCGGAACCTGGACGACAACGATCACCAACGCCGTAAAAAAACCGGTCTTTCTGAAAAATACAACAAGGCTTACTATAAAGACATTGGCTAATGAAGTTAAGACTCCTGCAAAATTAGAAAAGGGCACCGACAATCCCGCTATCTCTAAGACATCGGAACTCCTGGCGGCCTTGACTACATTGACAGAAATAACCACATAACACAGAATAAGTAATATATAGAGACTCTTGGGACTTTCTTTCTGACGGGATATCTCTTTAAGAGTGAGGTCGATATTTTTTCCTTTATTCACTTACCTTCTCCTCCATCCATGGATATTGCACAAAAAAACAGACAGATTCTCATTTTCCCATCTGTTGCTAAACCCCTCAAATAATATTGTAACATAAAAAAAGATGCGGGGCAAGCCCGCATCTTTCATAATTATCACGATTTTTCTTAGTTGGTGATGGTCATTTCTGTCTCTTTATCGAATACATGGATCTTCTCTGTATCGAAAGCGAACTTAACAACATCGCCCGGACGAGCTGTAGTCCTGGGATCGACTCTTGCGGTCATAGGGAACTCGTCAAGATCGAAATACAGGAATACTTCTGCACCGAGAAGCTCGTATACTCTGATGGTAGCTTCGAATGTGCTGTTAGGTGAGCTCTCAACCATCATCTCTGAATCATATACATCCTCGGGACGGATACCGAAGGTAACGGTCTTTCCGTCATAGCCGCCCTGGATGAGCTTCTGGCTCTTAGCAGCGTTAAGAGGTATGGACTTGTCAGCTACTTTGATGTAAGCGGTCTCGCCCTGGATCTCAACTACACCGTCAAGGAAGTTCATCTGAGGTGATCCCA
>JAEEGL011998662.1_pt1 | contig 84793 bp, 85 predicted proteins | sample 9134231 | NCBI WGS metagenome assembly JAEEGL01 (sample SAMN16246548, study PRJNA631951) | gut metagenome | biome: gut microbiome; feature: rumen; material: fiber-attached | host: Bos | place: Iran: Karaj | collected 2018-10
ATTCTTTAATAAACTAAGTTCTACTCCAGCATATATAGTACCTTCTTCATCTAATATAGTACCTTCTACTGATTTACCAGTTATAGTAACTGGATCTACATTTATTTTAGATTTAGATTCATCTTCACTATTAATAGTAAAGTTTGGTTTAAATGTAATTCCGTATGGTGCATTTTCTACAATAACAGTTATATTAACTTTATTTCTTGTAGTAGTAACTATTATAGTTTTTCCATCTTCAGAAACTTCTGAATCACTAGTCTTTTTAAATCTAGCATATTTATTTTCATTATTAGATAGTGTACCTGTAATAATTGCAGTATCATTAGAATCTTTATTAACCTCTATTTTATATTTAATCTCATCATAGTTATTAGATGTAATCTCATCTTGAACTCCATCTATAACAGATGCGCTTAAAGTATTAGTCTTAGTTAAAACTTTAGAAATCTTAATTGTCTTATTACTTCCATTTATCATAGAAGCTAAACACATTAAAAAAACCAATAATAATACTATTATTGTTGTTATTGCATATTTTTTTAATTTTAATTTTCTTAAAGATTCTTTCATACTATACACCATCCATTATACTTATAATTATTATATCATTTTTAGTATTTTTAAACAATAAAAAAAGGCATAAATTAAGCCCTTTTTTTAAGATTTTTCTGCTAAAATTCTATCCAAATCATAAACTCCATCTAGAGTCTTACTTTATCCATTATATCTCCTTCATTAGCTTTTCTTTTATTCCATCTTCCATATTAATTTTAGTAGGAATAATATACTTAGCACCTATCTTATTAGATATCATATCAGTTATTACTTTCATAGCTCTTGATCCATCAAACCAACTAGGATTATCACTATTATTTCTAATTCTATCAAGGGATGTAACTAATGCATCTCTATCATATATATCACTCATATCTTTAGTAATCATATATTTTTGATTATCGTTTTTATATAAAGTGTTTTCAAGCATTCCATACTCAGCATTAGTATACCAATAAATATGATCTCCTCCACCAAGTATTAATAAATCTGCTTTTATAGTTAAATCATTTATTAAATTATCCACATAGTTATATACTTCATCAAAAGTACATGTAGGAATATCATCTTTTAAACTTGGAAATTCACTAGTAACATCTACTACTCCAAAATTATAATACTTTCTATCTATTACTTCTTTATTGTTTACAAATATAAGTTCAATAGAACCCCCACCACCAATAAATACACAAATATTACCATCAAAATCTACATTAGAATAACATCCTAAAGCAGTATAATTAGCTTCATCTTCTTGAGAAACTACTTCTATTTCTAGATTATATTTTTCTTTAATAACAGTGTTTATTTCATCTAATTCTTCTTTAGAAATATTTCTAAATATACTGCATCCATAAATATGAACATTATCTGTATATTTAAATGCCTTCCCAATAATTTCATATAGTTTTTCTAAATCACTAGATATTATTCTGCCATTTTCTTTGTAATTTGCTTTAAGTTTTATAGTGGTAGTATTTTCATATATTACTTTACCATCTTCATATACGTGAGTTTTTGTATTATTACTACCTATTTCTATAATTGCGAATTTCTTCATATTATTTCCTCTTTAAACTTCTTAGATAATCTTTATGTTCATCTGTAACCCTATAACTTTCCACAGCTTTTTGAATTGTTTTATTATGAACCCAAATATCTAGTTTATTATTCTCAATATATTTAATTGCACTGTCATATTGCTTAGCTAAAGCTGTGGCAAAATACCACGCAATCATCATATTAACATAGTATTCATCTGATTTAATCTTGGATACCATTTCTAAATATTCTTCTTTAAAATTATCATCTAGATAACTTCTCATAAGCATACCTATACCAAATCTAATAGTATAACTTTCTTTTGATTTAATCCACTTCTTTATTTCACCAATTAACTTATCAGTATTCTTTAAGAATGATTTAGGAGTACTTTGATCACAAGTAGCCCAGTTATCAACATATGGTAAAAACTTTTTAACATAGCCTAAACATTCATCATAATCTTTTATTTCACCTAATATAAATGCATGTAATTGATTCTCATCAAAATACTTATGTGGTAAATCATTTAGGAACTCTTCATAATTATTACTCTTATATAATTCCTTAGCCATTTTTCTAAGCTCTGGAGATCTAACACCAATAATAGTATCAGGATCAATATTAGTAATAGTTTTAACTTGAATTTCTCTATATTTTTTATCCTGTAATTTAAATAATTCTTTTTCTATATTCATAATTATCTCACTAACTATTTTTCTTAATTATTATTTCATCTACTTTATCAATTCTATCATTATATTCATTTATTTCATCTACTGATAATTCATCAAAATCATCATCACTAACATGATATTGCTTTTTTAATTCAATAATTTTTAAAGCACTATTTGTTATCTCATCACTATATTTTTTATACATATTATAAAAAGTATTAATAACTTTTTCTTCTTTCTTTTTAGGATAATTAAACATAATAATATCATTACCTGCTTCTAATGCAAGTCTTGCAGTTTTAACCCATCCATATCTATATCTAACAGATCTCATTTTTAAATCATCTGTTACTGTTATACCATTATAGTTTTCTTTGATTTCATCTTGTACTTTTCTAGATAAACTAACTGGTAATCTATCTTTATCTTTAACTTTTATATGACTTAAAAGTACACCAGGTACTCCTTCACTCATAAGAGTATTAAATGGTTTTAAATCTTCTTCCTCTATAGACTTTATAGATGGAAGTAATATATGAGTATCTACTCTTACTTTTCTAAGTCCTGGATAATGTTTAATAATAGGAACAACATCATTATTTTTATGAGATTCTATTATTATTCTAGTATTCTTAATAACTTCTTTACTAGTTCTACCAAAACATCTATTACCAATAGATTTAGATATATTTTCATCATAAATATCTAATACAGGTTCTAAATTCATATTAATACCAGATCTACTTAATATTTCTGCAGTTATATCTCCTACTTCTTTTATTACATCAGTAGAACATATAGAAGATGCTAAAGCATTTTTAATTCTATGAAACTCAGATGGTAATCTATTAACTATTCCATTTTCTTGGTCAATGCAAATAAATAGAGGTATTCTATTAACTCTATTTAACTCTTTTAGTTTTTTTATAAGAGAAATCATTTCATAATAACTATCATAGTTATCTTTATATAGAATGAATCCGCCTACTTTATATTTTTGGATTAATTCTTTAACATGTTCTTCATTAACTGGTCCTTCAAAGCCTACTAACATTTTTTGACCAATCAATTCTCTTTTTGTATATTTTTCCATTTTCATCATTCCATTCATACATAAATTATAACATAAAAAAATAAAAGTCTATACGTAAGACTTTTATTTATAATCTAATATTTATACTATCACCTTGTTGATTCATTTCATTAGTTATTTCTACACCAGGTGTATGTTCAACAATTCTATAAACTAAATTAAATAATTCCTCTGTTTTTAAATAACTAATAGTATCTTGTTTATTATAGAATCTTTCATAGTTTACCTTGGCATCTTTTAGATTCTTATTTGCCATTTCAGTTTCAGAATACATATCAAATTTCTTTTCTTCTTCTTGTAATTCTTCTTCAGCTGTTCTAGATAATACTTCATGATATGCATATGATAATACTTGTGTACTTGGTACTACTACGTTAGTTATACCATTACTTTTTATATGATTAATAAATAGCATTAAAGATAATACTTTACTTGGATGAACATCAGGGTTTTCTACACCCTTATTTAATTTATATAATTCTCTTTTAATTCTTTTCTCGTTAACATCTATTTTATCTTTTACATTTTGGACTCCACATATATAGCAAGTTCCACTATCATCTACTTCGTATAATACTTTTGGCAAAGTATATTCTTCTAATATTCTTCCTGTATTTTTATCTCTTTTAGTTAATTTAAAAAACATAGTTCTTGATGTTTCATCATAATATTTATTTGGCTTAGTATACATATATACATCATATTCGCCATAATTACTAATCTTTGTAGGATTCATAGTATCTAACTTTCTATTTTTAGTAAATTCTACTTGATTCTTCAAAAACATCATAGGATTTTCTACATCATTTATTCCCATACGTAACCAAACGTTTGCTAATAAATCTTGCATAATAGCCCATGTTTTTAAATTAGTATCACCATAATCTCTATAAAGATCTAGTGTAGCATTTACAAAGTCTCTTAAATATGTAAAAAACTTTTCAGCATCATTAACTTCAATATTAATACTTTCTTCTGTAGCGTCATTAACATCTGGGGATTCACCAAGTTTCATATTACCTTCATCGTCTAATGAATTTCGAAATTCTATAGTTTTCTTTATTGTATTAGAATCTAGTACTTCAACTTCCTTTTCAACTTCCGATAGTGCCCTAATATAATCTAAAACGTCTTGTCTTAAATGATGTGATCTATATTCATTATCATTTGCTATTTCTTCCATCATAGCATAACTATCATCAGTGAATACAAAATTTATATCAACCCATTCATTTTGTTTTATTGAAGGCTCTATTTCTCCCATAAAGGCATCTACCACTTGTTTAAAACTTACAACACTTTTTTCGTCCGCCATGACTATCACCTACAATAATTATAACATAAAAAAAGATGTCATTAGACATCTTTTCTATTTACATAATATACTTTTGTACATAGTAAACCAATAATACCTATTTCAAATAATAATATATAGGATAATACATTATCTCCTGTTTCAGGACTTTCTGGTTTCTTAGGTATTATTTTTATTGTTACATCAGAAGTTGGCATAGTAAACTTATTGTTTTCATCAAATGGTACTAAGTTTCCATTAGTATCTCTAATTTCAATTCTAGCACCTTCATCCAATGTACCATTTAAAGTAAATTCAACTTCATCACCAGGTAAATAAGTATTATTATTAACAGTTATAAAATTACCACAACTAGAATCTAATATAACTTTAAATGTTCTATATACTCTAAATCTATTCCCTTCTGGTATAACAACATATCCATCTACTACATAAGCACTAGGATCAAATGTATAAATACCTCCCATAATAAATGGTTCACTTGGGAATGAATCTACCATTTCAGTACCAGTTGATTCAAAATCACCTTGATTAATAATTATAGATATCTTATCTAAAGCATCTTGTGGATTATTTAATGGATTAACATCACATATAGGTACTTCAGCTTTAAAGTTTCCATCATTTATTATTACATTTATTGGTTGTTTTGTATTATGTTGTGAAACTGCTATAGCAGCACCCTTAGTAGTAGTACCATTAGTATTTTCTATTACAGAATATGTATCAGAAGTACCAGTAATAGTTCCACCATTAACAATTAAATCAGCTGCTCTTATTTCAATACCAGTAGGACCAGATATATTACCACCATTAATAATAGTAGTACTATTTCTTTGTGGTAAATACATACCTACACCATTAGTAGCTATTAATGTTCCATCATTAATAGTAATATTAGCGTTACCACTTATTTCATTACCATTACCTGCTATAGCCATAGCATGACCTTTAATAGTTCCACCATTAACAGTAAGATTTGTATTACCAAACATAGCTATACCTGCAGTATTATTATTAAAGCCTTCTATAGTTCCACCATTAATAGTTGCAGAACAGTTTCCATATAAATTAACTGTTTGATCATTTTCTGCATCAGATGTAACTAATCCGCCATCCATTACAAATGTAGAATTTTCATATACTTGAATAGCTCTACCATTAGTAGAATGAACAGTTCCTGATTTAACTATTAATTCATCTTGATTATAAATTACATATTCACTTTCAGTAGCATTAGCTGTTACTGTACCACCATCAATTATAGTAGTAGCATAGTTTCTTATTGCGCCATAAGTGCCTAAGCCTTCTATAGTTCCACCTTTATGTATTAAAGAAGCATCTACTTGAATATTCTCTTCACCTACGTAAACAGTAAAGTCAGAATTAGATGTAATTAAACCATTTTTATTAGTTGATTTATCATCTATTGTTACATCAGAACCAATTCTCATAGCTGAGTTTATAAATCTAATTGTATGTCCATTTAAATCTAAATTAGCAGGTAAATGCATTTCTAAATCAGATGATAATAATACATCTTTTTCAAGTCTAATATTTCCGCCTATTGCAGCAGCAATTTCAATAGAAGTATATCCTCCTAACTTTTCTGAATATACTACAGTCATAGGATCATCTAAATTCCAATGAGCATATATAGTAATATCTACACTTGGAGTACTACTTGGACTCATTGGATTTCCATTAGTTGAATCATCATACCATCCAGCAAATGTATAATGTGATCTTAAAGGTTCTTCCGGGAAGTCTCCTATTGGATTACCAATAGTAATCTTCTTAGATGAATTAGTACCTATTCCACCATTTAAATCAAATGAAATAGTTACCCTACTTGAATTATCTAAATAATAATAGAATGTCTTATATGCAGTTCCATCTATACTCTCATTACCATATCTTTTTTCACTTTCATTCTCATAATCATTAATCTTAGTTTCATTTGTATCTTTAGCTGTTGTTGGTGCAGTAGCACTATTAGCAGTTCCCACATGATATGTACCACCTTTAATAATACCATCATAAACATTATATTTTTCGTTAGCAATTACACCATATGTTTTACCCTGAATAACAGGTTTAGTTTGAACATATTCATCATCTTTAGTACCAATATTTAAAGTACCTTTATCGTTATACACAGCATATCCATTTTTAGAAATAATAGTTCCACCAACAATATTAACAGTTCCACCATTTAAGTTATGAACTGTTGCTCTATTATTAATATTAGATTCTAAATATGCATTACCACCTATAGTAGCATTACCTTTATTATTGTATAAAACTTGTTTATTACCAGTTGCTATATAAGTACCACTATTAATAGTTAATACTCCACCTTCATTATTATTAATCATTCCAGATTGTGAATTAGATGTAATAGTACCATTTTTAATTTCTAATGTTCCTTCATTAGTTACAACAGTTGCTTTATTATCAGTACCTTTATTACTTAATGTATATCCATTTAAATCTAATATAATATTTGTTCCACTAGGAATAGTTATATTTTCAGATTGATTTTGTAATAATGTAATTGTTGATTGTGCTCCAGAATTAATAGCTTCAGTAATTGCTTCTGCTAAAGACTCACAATCTTTTCCACCACAATCATGTCCATCTACAGTAGCTACAGTAGCAGCTTTAACACTAGTAATACCAAATAAAAATATAAGTAAGAATAAAACTAATCTCTTTTTCATACTACTTAACTACCTTTCTTATATCTAATACAAGAATATCACAAATAAACTTTTATATCAATAAAAAAGATGTCTATAAGACATCTATTATACTTTCATACCATGACTACCAAATACAGTATTTATTTTTTCTTTATAATTTAGACTATTAATTTCTTCATCTAAAAACTTTTCATCTATCTTTATAATAGTTCTTTCACTTGGTTTTAATTCATACATTTTATCTATTGATGTATTCCACCAATCATTAACATTTTCATTATTTGGATTCTTATAATCATCTCTGACTCCAAGCATTCTAGCAGGATCAAATACTTTTACTTCACCATTTATATTTATTAAACAAAAGTCATGTTTTCCAGTTCCTGCTATTTTACAAGGTATACCTAAAGAATCACAATATTTTTTAATAAAAAGTGAAAATGAAGAACAGATACCTTTTTTTATTAATCCATTAACTTCAACTGTACCTTTAGAAGATAATTGTTTAATACAATCATATATACTTCCATCATAACTAGGTGTATTGATAGTGAATTCACTTTCACCAATTCTAATTTTTTTAGTTAATGGTTCAACTCTTTTTCCAAGTAAATTAATTAATGCAGTTCTATCACTTTGACTAAAAGCAAAACCATTTCCAAATATTTTCTCTAGTTTTGTAATCTCATCTTCTTTTTCTTCATTTGAATTAAAAATCGTTTTATTACTATAACTTAATTTATCAGCATCAAATGCAAGTTCCTGAAAATAATCAAAATCTACATTTTCTAAAAAATATTTTTTTAGAACTTCTAATTTTTCTATATCAGTTTCTTTTTTACTTGCAATATCTATTAATTCATCAAAAGATCTTACTTCCATTAATATCACATCCTATAATAATTATAACATAAAAAAGATATCAATTTGATATCTTTAATATTATAAATCTTCTCTTATTTTCATCCATATTATTCCTAGATGATTTTCACCTTGATTATTATTATCTATTCCCCAATCAGTATCTTCATCTATACAACACTCTGCTATTAATAAATCCTGTGTATTTAATAATACTTCTTTTACTCTAGGATTTTGTTCTACTTTTAATCTTAAAACTTCTTCCATTTTGTCATATTTTAAATCAGTCCAATTTGTAGGACGATATTTTTTATTTTCATGTGCAATTCTTCTTGCATCATCTGGTGATAATGCTTTTCTAATTTTTTCTGCTATTTCTTTATTAGTATCAATAAACTTTAAATATTGAAAAGCATGTTCACTAGTTGGAAAATATAAATCATTCATTATGAATCCAAATGGTGAAAAATTATCTAGTGGAAATACTTCTATTTGATAATTAGCTATATCATATTTTTTTTCGTTCATTTGTTTATCAAATAACTTAATCATCATTTATTTCCTTTCTATATGTGAATGTCTATTCTTAATTCTTCTACTTAATCTTTTCATAAAAGCTACAGGTTTACTATATATTAGATTATCTAATCTACCTTCTAATCTTAGTCTTGATTCTTCTGGAGTATCACCAGCTAATACAAATGATCCATCTGATAGCATATATCTTTCTCCACGTTTTTTTCTAATGAACATAGCATGTTCTCCACTACCAATCATTACTTTAACATGACTTCCTCTATTCTTTCTCTTTTTTGCTCTATTTTTTTCGATTAGTCTTTGTTGTTCATCAAAACTTAATTTGTTATATTCATCATACGTAATACCTAATTCACTTTTTATAGATTCATCTATATGAGTTAAAACTTCTTTATTCATTTTTGTCTCCTTTAAAGTATAGTAACTACTTCAATACTTTTCTATAGTAGTTCACAGCTTCTGTTAATTCTCTATCAAAAAACTTTGATCTAGGATTAGATTTATCACATAAGTGATTATTAATATCATCTATATCAACTAGTTCTAGTGAAAAATCATCTTTTATTTCTTTTTCAGTCATTTTTTTATTGCTACTATCTATTCCTTTAAAAGTACCATAGTAAAAATATATTCTACTTAATCTATTTAAAACTATATTTTCTCTTGTAGGATAATTATGCTGATAGTATTCTAATAAGAATAGCTCACTTAATTCATCCTCACTATATAGAATTCCTGTTTCTTCTTTTAACTCTCTTATTAAACCTTGTATATTAGTTTCGCCTTTATCAGTTTTTCCTCCTGGAAGCATTACTACTCCACCATAATTACATATTAACAATTGTTTTTTCAAAACTAATAATGCTCTAACTTTTATATTTATTTTATCTATTTGGTTTTCTTTTAAATCATCTTCATTAATAATTATTCTATTCATTTTATATACCCTCTGATAATTTAATTATAACATAGAATTATATTAAAAAAATAATACTATTTTTTTGATGAATTCATTTTAAATGGTAAGTAGCTTCTACATAATTTTAGAGTTTTTGCTACTTCATGATAATTCTTATTTAAAAGTTCATCTTTATCTAATTGTTCACATTCAGGGAACTTTTCTAATGACTCTCTAAACATAAATATTGGTTTTTCTAATATTTCACTTCCTAGATTGTATGTGAAAAAATATGATGGTTCATTTCCACTTTGTCCAAAACCCACTACAAATTGTTCTAAATTATGAAATGGATCTCCTCCATATATACCTGTATTAATAATAGTACGGCGATCTATACCAAATATTGTTTTAGATAGTCTATTACTACAATTAGTAAAATGAGTATATGCCTTTAAATAATTAAAATATTTATCTACTATTTTTCTATACATTAAAAGTACTTCTTGATCAAGACCAGATATTTTTTTATGTGAATTACATTGGCATCCTTGAGTTTTTAACACTAAACTAAATCTTCCATCTTTTTCTACATTATTCTCAAAAATTAAATTCTTTAAATCATCTTGTATTGTAAGTTCTCTATGAAATATTTCATTTAAATTAATAGGACTTTCAGTAAATGCAATAGTTGCTTCATTACACCATAGAAAATCAAATGGAACTATTACTTTTTTACCTATTTCCCATTTATCTATTTCTAATTCTATTTTGGGAAGTGATTCTGCATCTTTTTTTATTTTTAAGTATTCTTTATTAAACCAATCAATAATATCATATAAGGATACCATTAAACCCGATTCTTCAAGTACTTCATATCTTTCAAGGTCATCATGTTTCTTATCTAATTCTTGTAATAATTCTTTATGATCACCATAATGCATCGCAGCATCTTTAAATTCCCATGCTGTATATTCTTTTGCTGCATCTACTGCTACTGTTTTTTCCATAGTAAACTCCTTTAGTAAAATATAGTGTTTATTATAACATATATTCTATATAGTAAATAAAAAAAGATGCCTTTTAAACATCTTTCTTTTCTAAAACCATAACCGTTTCAACATGACTTGTTTGAGGAAACATATCAAATAAATCTATACTTACAATATTATAGTTATCCTTTAAAATATTATAATCTCTAGCTAATGTAACTGGATTACATGATATATAGATTATTTTACTTGGACTAATTTCCATAATAGATTCTAATGACTTATTATCACTACCTGCTCTTGGAGGATCCATAATAACAGTATCCACTTTTAATTCTTTTAACTTATCTATTTTATCTTCTACTTTGCCTTCTATAAATTCAACATTAGAAATATTATTTAATTCTAAATTCTTATTAGCATCCATAATAGATGAATGACTAACTTCTATTCCATATACTTTATTAAAGCATTTAGACATAAGTATAGAAATAGTACCTGTTCCAGAATAAAGATCTAATGCTGTTTCTTCATTATCAAGTTTACTTATTACATATTTATATAGTTCTTTAAAAGTAATTGTGTTAACTTGGAAAAATGATTTTGGTGAAACATAAAATTTATAGCCCTCTATTTGTTCTATTAAACTTGTATTACCGGATATATTTTCATCTTTTATATATATACTTGCTTGAGGTAATAAATTAATTAATTCTTCTTTATATACTGGATTTATATTATCAAATGAAATCATTATTTCATTCGAAATAGATCTAATCATAATTTCATTTATATTATGTTCTTTATTTTGAATAAAACTTCTTAAAATAGTTATTACTTTATTTATAGAGTTATCTAATAAAAGACATTTATCTATATCTACTATGTTATGAGTTTTTTCTTCATAGTAACCTATTTCATTATTATTAACTTTTAAAGTTACTTTATTTCTATAATTATATTCATTATATGAATATATATTAGGATTAATATCTATATTTGATATTTTATTAAAAATACCTATTACTTTATTCCTTTTAAAATCTAATATCTTATTATTAGATAAATGCATTAGATTACATCCACCGCATTTATCATAATAAGGGCATTTTGGAATAACTCTATCTGATGAAGATTCTATTACATTATTTAATTCTCCAATAAAATAATTACCTTTATCTTCTTTAATAGATATATCTACTAATTCATCTGGTAAAGCTCCTTTTATAAAACATAGTTTACCATCAATAGATGCTATACCTTCTCCTTCATTATTTAATCTTAATATTTTTACTTCCATAAATCACCTATAATAAGTATAAAAATATACCAAAGAAATGACATAAAGTACCTAATAAACAGAATATATGAAATACTGAATGCATATATTTCTTTTTAGAACCTACACCATAAAGAATAGATCCTAAAGTATATATTACTCCACCTACTAATAAAAATATTACTCCATTCATTCCCATACTTTGTTTTAATTTTGATAATCCAAATAATATAGACCATCCATTTATTAAATGGCATATTACTTCAACTACTTGGAATCTATCTACTCCAATAGATGTAAATACTATACCTAAGATTGTTACTCCTGTTACTATACCAAATAAAGTCCAACCAAGTGCACCACCTACACCTAATAATGCTACAGGTATATAAGTACCACATACAAGTAAATAAACATTACAATGATCTAATACTCTAAGGACTTTTTTACCTTCTAATGAAGGAGATAAAGCATGATATATACATGATAATGTATAAAGCATTATCATAGTAGCTCCGAATAAAGAAACCGTTGTTTCTGCTAAAGGTCCATTAGCTTTTACTACCATTAAAACTAAATAAGCTACAGCTGCTAATGCTCCTACTCCATGAGAAATAGAATTAAATAATTCTTCTCCTAAAGAATAATTAGGTATTTTAATATTTAGTTTTTTCTTTTCTTTTTCAGTTTTATATTTATCAACTAAATCTATTATTTCTTTAGCTTCTTTATCTTTAATATTATATTTCTTTTCTAATAATCTTTCTAATGTCATATTATGCCTCTTTTTTATTTCTATTATAATTAAAAATATATTGAATAACTAGTCCTGAATATTCTCCATATTTATCATATATATAATTATTTATATTATCAATACCTTCGATATTATATTCTTCTTTCATAAATTTCTTAACCCAAGTATCTACTGGAAATACATCTTGTCTTTTATAACTAAAAAGCAATATACAAGATGCTACTTTTATACCAATACCTTTTTGAGTCATTAAATAATCCATTGCTTCTTTAGAATTTAAATTATCTATTAGATCTAAATCAAATTCTTTATTATATATTTTATGAACTATATCACATGTATATTCATCTCTAAAACCAAATTTAGCCTCTCTAAAGTCTTTTGGAGTTGCTTTTACAAGTGAATTTAATTCTGGAAATAAATAATATTCTTTATTATTAAATATTACTTTTTTACCAAACATTTTAGATATATTATCTAGTGCTTTTTTAATATTTGGAACACTATTATTAGTAGATAACATATAACTAATTAAAGCCTCTAATTTAGGTTCATTCATTACTTTAAGACCATATGATGAATCTATTATTTTCTTTAGAGATTTATCTTTCTTAAGTAATTCTTTATTAATAGAATCATAATCTCTATTTAAATCAAAATACTCTAAGATAACTTCTTTTAAATTATCTTCTTTTGATGATTTAACTATTAAATCATCATTTACTTTTTTAACATTAATAACTCTATCAGGTAATATTACTGTGTATGAATTATCATCTTCTATTTCATATCTAAATATTTGTCCACATGTAATAGTAGAATCTAAATCAAAATAATTATTTAATTTAATAGTCATTTCAATCACCAATAATATTTTACCATAAAAAAAGAATAATTAATTATTCTTTCTTAATTCAATAGCTTTAGTTACTACATCCTCTATTTGTTTTACTGAGAATGGTTTAAGTAATATAGCTGCTACATTATATGTTCTAACTTTACCTATTATTTCAGGTGCTTCTTCTCCTGTAATAATACATACTGGAACTTTTTCTAATATACCTTTACCTTGGAAATAATCAAGTACTCCAAATCCATCTACATTTGGCATATTTAAATCTAGTAATATAGCCATAATAGTTCCCTCTGGCATAACATCTACTATATCCATAGCTTGTTTACCATCAGAAGCCATCATTACTTTATATTTATCTTTATAAACGTGTTCAATTAAGTTTCTTGTTATATTAGAGTCATCTACTACTAATATAGTTTTTTCATCTATTATTGGGTTAAATGTTTCCATAGTTACCTCCCTAAGTATCTCTTTCCTATTTCTTCAAATTTATTTATTTCATTTATAAATGCATCAAAGTTATTATCAATAAACTCTTTATTACTTTCTTTACCTGCCATTTCATTAGCAAGTGCTATATCTATTAAAGATACAAATCCTAAATATTTAGAATCACTTTTAATAGAATGAGATAATATTCCATAATTTTCAAAATCATTATTAGTTTTATATTCTAATAATTTAGCTTTATTTTCTTCTATATTATTTAAGAATTCTCCTAATGTTTCATTATAAAATTCCATATCACCAAGTAATTCTAAACCTCTATTAACGTCTACTCCATTACTTGTTAGTATACTTGTATCCATATATACCTCCACTACTATAATAATTTTATCATATTTATATATTTTCTAGATAATTATTTACAAATTATATACAAAAAGAAAAAGAAGAGAATTTACTCTTCTTTTTTCATTTTTAATGTTTTTACTTTAGTTTTAGCACGCTCTACATCACTTTTATCAACATTACCAAATACTTCATCTATTTTATCTAATGTTTCAAGTTCAAAATATACATTTAGAATAGCTAAATCCATCCATAGTCCAAGTAATCCACCTGCTACAATAGCTGGTATACTTATAGTACTATCTTTTTTTACATCTGATTTTCTATATTCAATAACAGAAGCATAATCTTTATCTAAATCTATTTCTTTATTATCAATCTCATATCCACTATCTGTAGGAGTTCCAAGCATAATAATTAAGTCATCTTTATTATGAATATAACTAAATGCTGTAGAATCTATATCAGAACTAGAATAAATCTCATATGTTTTAACATATCCATCGTCTGTTTCATTACAATTAGTATATACTTTAAATGTATTTTTATCTTTATTTTCAACTAATCCTAATGATTCTTCATTACCATTATTATCTACAGATACTTTTTCATAATAATAATCATCTTTTCTATCTAAACTATTTACTCCACAACTAGCTATAACTGGTGGTAAAGCAATACATAATATAAGAGATGCTGCCTTAGTAGTTATTCTAAGAGCATTCTTTGTTCTAACACGTAATAATTCTTTTTTAGCCTTCTTTAATTCACTTTTAATCATAAATATTCCCCCTTATTCTTCTTTTATTTTTCTTTCTAATGTTTTTACTTTAGATCTCTTTCTATCAATTTGTGATGAATAATCTTCATATTGTAAATCACTTACTACATTTTTAAATACACTATCTTCTCTAAAGAATGTTTTTCTTAAACATAAAGTAGATACAAAACCTATAGTAAACATTTTAGTTCCTTCAAATATTTTCATATGAGTATAAGCATCATCACCCTTTTGAATTTTTCTTTCATAAGTATTGTCTGAAGTTCTATATACTCTAGCAACACTATATCCTTTATCAATAGAATGATCTACTTTTTCAATACCAGATTCTGATAATTCAAATACTTTTTCAGCAGGTACTTCATAAGTATTAACAAGTTCTACATTTTCATATGTAACATCATCACCAGTATATAAATTATAAGATACAACATATTTTCCATCTAAAGATGAGCAATCAGTATATTCTTTATAGAAACTACTTTGTTTTTCTCCCTCTTTAATATCTGCCCTTTGTTCATTACCTTGATTATCTAATATTACTTCTTCTAAATAAGGAACTTCTACTGTTTCTTCTTTAAATTGTTTTGATGTAATACTTCCAACAGCAGCTACAGCAGTAGTTGGTCCAAATCCACATAAAAGAATAATAGCAGCAGCTTTAGTATAAGCAAGTACACAATTTCTTTTAGCTACGAATAAATCTTTCTTAGTTTCCTTTAATTCGCTTCTTACAATTTCTTTCATAATAAAACCTCCCTTTTTATATGGAGGTTATAAAAAAAGACCTCCACATAATATACATTATGTGAAAGTCTCGCTCTTTTTATATTGTTTGATCCGATATAAATGTGCTGACGAATCAAATTACTCTGTAGAGTAGAACTACTCCCTTTCAACGACTATAATTATACCATATTTTTACAATTTTGTCAAATTCTGTAAAGGATATAAAAACCTTAACATATATGTGTTAAGGTTTAATTCATATGGCGTCCTCGACTAGAATCGAACTAGCGACCTATTGCTTAGGAGGCAATTGCTCTATCCTACTGAGCTACGAGGACATAAAGAACAATTAAATTATAACACAAAAAAACTATACTTTATAGTATAGTTTTTCTATTATTTATATTCACAAGTAAATCCTTCATTTTGAATAGCATTAAATATTGCTTCTCTAGACATATCATCTGTATTAAAACTACTCTTAATAGCAGTATAATAATCTTTCTTAACTCTACCTAGAATTATATATTTATTACCTTCATCATATGTTCTTAAAGTAATCTTACCAAATTGTTCTTTATATTTTTGTTTTAATAAGAATACGGCACCTGTTGTTACACCTTTAGCTATCTTAAATGCATAATTATCTTCCATTTCAACAGTTCCTTTAACATATAAATCATTTACTTCATCTTTATTATCAAATGATACCATTACTTGATAAGTAGATTTAATATAATCTAAGTCTTCTACTTGAGAACATACTATTTTAGAAGTAATTACGTTTTTCTTTTTCTTATTTGCTTTTGGTTCTTTTAAATTTAATGATTTTGCTGTAACAGTTGGTTTTCTTAATTCACTATCAATTATTTCAAAATCATATAATGCAACATTGTCATAATATGTATTAACAATACCAAAAACTAGTTCATCATAATATTTAAAATCATCAATATTTATTACAAATTCGTCATCTAATTTGTGTTTATAAACCATTTTATATGATTTATCATTATCCTTATCTTTTATAAAGAATAATAAATATAGGTTTTCTGTACCATACGAATCACGTTTAAATCTTAATTGATATTTTTCAGGATAGTTATATGTTTTTATATAAAAATATCTCATTGAACTACTTTCAATTGTATTTACAGATAATCCCTTATTACCTGGAAGATTATATTCATTTCTTGGATATAAAATAGAATCGTCTTCAAAACTTGTTGGAATTAGTGCTTTGTTATCATAATCTAAAGTAAGAACTTTTGTTGCAGTTTCAATAAGGGCATCAGAATATTTTCCATTAGAATTATCATAAATATATTTTAAAGGATTATCCGTTTTCATAGATTGGAACATAACATTAGCCCCATTAGGAACTACATTTTCATAATTATGTCCAAAAACATACGCAATATATCCATAATCTTGTTTTAATGGTCCTTCGCTTAAAACTTTTGCACTATAATATAAATTTCTACTAAATAAACCGGAATGATGATTAAATGAAGTATTTGGTTTACTAACTTTATACGCATTTAATGCTGCTTCACTTGCAGTTGTTTCTGTAGTATAGTTACTACTTTTACAATATACATAAGACCCATCTCCACATATATAATGTTGATAGTGGTGGAATAATTCATGGGATGCTACAAAGTTTTGATCATCTGTTCCAATTACAGAACTTGATAATACAAAATATGGAAAGCCATATGTTGTGAAATTAACATTTTCTTCTGCGCTAGCTCCTGGATTTGATCCAGTTGCTGCAAGTGTTTTTAAAAACCAATCTTCTAAAATTGGATTATAAAAACCTGGATGATTTGTTTTTTCAGCATCATTATCAAGAATATATACTGGCATTGCAGTATCTAAATATTTTACATCTATACCATTTTCTTCTAATAGTTTTTTAACACTATTATATGAATATGGGTTAGTTATTCGCCCTGTATTGTTATATTGTATTTCAAAATCAAAGTCAAGATTATATTTAGACTTATATGAATCAACAGTAGACTCTAAATGTTTAGCTACTTTTTTTGCTTGAGACTTTTTAGTTGGATATCTTCCTTCTGTAGAATAATACACTAAGAAATGTCCGTTACTAGATAAAACCACACCATTTAAATGTTTAACATTACCATCAGGTTTATCTGTCATATATTTTACAGTAGCATTATAAACATTTGCTTCATTATTTGTTTCATATGCTTCTTCATCACTTGTAGGCCAACTATAATCACTTAAATTAATTTTTTTATAAATGTATAAAAGTGTATCTTCAGATAAATCATTAGAATATTCTTTTACTTTATTATATAAATCGTAAAAATCAACTGTATTAATACTTGAATCTCCATATGTTGCTAATGCAGGCTCATATAATTCATAAGCTATTTGCATAACATATTGATTTTTATCTATTTTACCATTTGATAAATCTTCATCTAACTTTTCAATAATTGTTTTAGATTCCACAGATACTGAATTTTCATCCACAAATGGATCCTCAAAGAAAGTTAATTTCTTATATAGGAATATACCACCTACTATAAGACCTGCTATTAATAATATAACTATTAATGCTATTAGGCATCCTTTACCCTTCTTTTTCTTTTTTGGTGGTTCAGGTATTACACTGACACTTTGTGCTTCAGTAGTAACTGCTGGTGTCTCATTGACTACAGGTTTTTCTATAACTGGTTCATTAACTATTTGATTATCATTTGTAGTATTAAAACTATTACCACAGTTAATACAAAATACAGAATCCTGATTATTTGGTGTTCCACAATTAGAACAAATTTTTTCATTACTTGTATTATCCATATATCCTCCTTATAATTTTATAATACAATAAACTACTATGCCTACTAATAAACATAATAGTAATGCTATTACTATATCTATTATTTTTAAACTACTATCTAGTTCCATACCTTCTTTTACATTTTCATCTTCTGAAATAGAATCCATAGATTTAACTAAATCATTTTCATTTATTTGTCTTTTTATTATATTTCTATCATCTATTTTTAAAGTATTTACTAAATAGTCTAATAATGATTCATAATATGATTTTTCTTTTGGTACAAATTCATCAGTATATATTAAATTTTTAAAATCATATAAACTAACATATTTTACTTCACTTACTTCTTCTTTTTGTAAAGTAAACTTTGTACTGTTTTTTATTCTTCCAATAAAAGTATGTGCAAGCGCATTTTTATTAGTAGAAACATTTATTAATTTAATACTATTTTTATCTAAAGAAACACCTATTTCTTCTTTAGTTTCTCTTATAGCAGCATCTAATTCATTTTCCCCTACTTCAACATGTCCTGATGCTGAGAATTCCCATTTAGATGGACAATAATTAACAGTATCTGCTCTTTTTTGAATTAATATTTCATTATCTTCATTTAATAATAATACTCTTACAGTTTTATAATAAAATTCAGGTTCTTCTTCACTAAACATAGTAACCGGTCTAGTGCCTAAATATTCACCATCTTTTGTATATACATCAAATACTTTTTCCATGTTAATCACCTACTTTAATAATAGACTCTAAAGCAAGTTCAGTCATTTTAGTTAAACCAGTTTCTCTTTCTTCAGGAGATACTAATATATCTTCTTTTATTTGACTATCTACTACTGTTAATAAACAAGCTGCTTTAACATTAAATCTTTTAGCATTATAAAATATTACAAAACTTTCCATTTCTGCTACACCACAATCAAACTTACTATTAGCAAATTTAGCCATTATAGCTTCACCATAGAAATTGTCTGATGTTAATATTCTAGTCTTTTTTAAATCAATATTTTTATTCTTAGCTTCTTCTTCTATTATGTTATTTAATTCCTCATTTGGAACCATTATCTTAGATGTATCTTTAGTTTCTTCATATACATAATTAGATATAGAAAAACTACTAGTACCAAGAACTAAATCTCTTACATCTATATCTTCTGAAATAGTACCACAAGTACCTATTCTAATAACTGTATCTACATTATATTCAGTAAATAATTCATATGTATAAATACCTGCTGATGGAATACCCATTCCATGTGACATAACAGAAATTCTTTTACCTTTATAATATCCAGTAAAACCTAACATATTTCTAGTATTACATACTTCTTTATAATCATCTAAATAAGTTTCAGCTATATGTTTTGCTCTTAGAGGATCTCCACAAAATATAACTTTATTAGAGATATCTTCTTTATTCGCATTTATATGTAATGACATAATAACCTCCTAAAAAGAAAAGCTAGTATGCTCTAGCCTTTACAACAATTCTTGCTTTACCACCATTCTCACAAGTAACTAATGTAACATGATAACCATCAAATTCATTTAAATAACTTGTTTCTGTTGGGTCTACATTTCTTAGAACTTCATATACTTTATATTCTATTTGAATACCTGATGTATCAGTAATTCTAACTATATCTCCAGACTTTAAATTCTTAATATTATAAAGGAAAATATTATTACCTCTAAAATTATGACCAGATAAAACATATCCACCTTCTTCATTAATACCATTTCCATATGTTTTAACAAGTCCTACATTCATTGCTTTAGAAGTATTCTCTTTTATTATTACTGAATTAAAACTAATTTTAGGTATTTCTACTTTACCTAAAATAGTAAATCCTGCATAACTAATAGCACTAGTAGTACTACTTGGAGTTTCTTCTTTCTTTTCTTCTATCTTAACCTCATCATCAAATAAATCCACAGCATTCTTTTCTATAGAAGCTAGTTTTCTTTCTCTAAATGAATCATATATCATAAGAAAAGAAATAAAATACAAAGCAAATATTAAAGCAAATATTATAATATTAGTTACTTTCTTAAACATAATATTTACCTCTTAATATCCTAGTTCTTTAAATACTTTCTTTATTTCATTCTTGCTTGAATCTTTTTCAGTAGATCCTGCAATAACTATATTATCTACTTGAACTATATATAAATATCCTGTTTTAGTATATTTAACAGTAGAATAATCATCATTAGATTTATAACTATAAAACTTTCTCTTTTTATAATTATTTTCCATATATTTTTTAGCATCTTTATCAGTTTTAAATTCATAGAAAATAAATACTACATCACCTTTAGCAGCACTAATTTCTCTTTCAAATTTACCTTCATATGATAGTGATTCATCTTTAACAGAATAATTTAATTCATCACTCATTTTTTCTGTAAATCTACTATAAGTGATAGAACTATATTTCTTACCACAACCACTAAGAATTACTACCGATACAAATATAATTAAGACTAAAATAATTCTTTTTATTCTTTTCATAACACACACCTCTATTATATTTATATAATATCATAATTTGTCAAATAATACAATTATATCTATTCTATTATTCCAGGTAAATTTCCAGTTGATAAATATGTTAAAGTAGCTCCTCCACCAGTAGACATAAATGCATTTGTAACATTATATTTATTTAGCATATATGTTGTATCTCCACCACCAGCATATATCTTTGAATCTAATTTAGAAAATACTTCACACATATTCTTAGAACCACTTTCATATAAAGGATCTTCAAATAAACCAAAAGACCCATTTATAAATACAGTTTTAGACTTTAATAAATACTCTTTAAAGACTTCTACTGTCTTTTCACCAATATCAAGACATTCATCATTTATATCTATCTCATCAATGTTTCTATGTATTTTAGTATTATTATTTCTTACATATAAATCCTCTATAAGTATTAATTTATCTCTATATTTATTTAATAATTTTTTACAATAATCTATTTTATCTTCTTCTACAAAAGCTTTACCTGTTTTATATCCTAATGCTGATAAGAATGTATATACCATTAATCCTGATAATAATATATAATCTACCTTATCTATTAAATTATCTATTAAACCTATCTTATCAGATACTTTTTTACCACCTAAACATACAGTATATGGTTTTTCATAATCATTTAGTAATTTAGATAAATTACTTATTTCTTCACATACAGTAAATCCATTAGCAGATGGTAATATCTTAGATATTCCTGTTAAAGAAGAACATTCTCTATGAGAAACAGAAAATGCTTCATTAATGAATATATCTCCAAAAGAAGCAAAATACTCAGATAACTCCTTATTCTCTTTAGATTCTTTTTTATTATCTAAATCAAAGAATCTAGTATTTTCAAATAATATTAAATTACTATTATTAACTATTTCATTAATTTTATCATTATATTCTGCAAAAGATACTTCTTTATTTAATAATTCACTTAATCTTTTACATACTATTTTTAAACTATTTTTCTCTTTATCTTCTTCAGATTCTATTCTTCCTAAATGAGATAATATTATTACTTTAGAAGCTTTATTAATACAATAATTAATAGTATCTAAAGATTTAACTATTCTTGTATCATCACTTATTTTGTTATTTTCTATTGGAACATTAAAATCACATCTAATAATTACTCTTTTATTAGAAATATCTATATCTGTTATCTTTTTCATATTATCACCTATATAAATTATAACATAAAAAAAGGAAGATAAATCTTCCTTATTTTACTATTATGTAAACAGCTTTTTGAATATTATTACTAGATGTAATAATTACTCTTGTTTCTCCTCTAGAGACTGCTCTAACATAACCATTACCATCTACTGTTGCAACACTAGTATTATTAGATCTATATGTTAATGTTTTATTAGTAGCGTTACTAGGTAATACTGATGCATTTAATGATGCTCCAGAACCTACATTTAATGTTAAAGAATCAACTGAATTAATACTTGTTACATTAACTGTAATATTAACCTCTGGTCTTATTACTTCACTAGATGATGAAGATGATGAACTAGGTGTTCCACCATTACCACCAGAGTTACCTCCACCATTATTACCTCCTCCACTTGGAGTTGGATTTGATGGAGCTGGACTACAATCTACTACACTATAAGTTCTAGATGCAGTAGTAGCATTCTTAGCTTGGTCAAATACAGAATAATTAATTGTGTATGTACCTGTTCTACTTTGAGCATTAATGTCTCCTGATACAACAACATTACCAGTTATATTACCATCTTTATCATCATATGCAGTATATCCATATACACCATTAGCACTAATATCTACTCTATCTCCAATACATACTTTTTGATATGAATTTGGATTAGTAAATGTTATTACTGGAGGATTAGTATCAGCTTCTACTTGATTTTCTCCTTCTTTAACAATTACTTTTCTTTCTTTAGTAGCTTCATTACCAGTCTTATCTTTTACTGAATATATAATCATATATTCACCTATTTTATTAATATCTATTTCTCCATCAACTTTTATTTGTTTTGTTAGATCTCCATCTACTTTATCATATGCTGTTGCTCCTGGATCTTCAAATTTTTCTCCTAAAGCAACATACATATTTTCAGAACCTAATAATTTAATTTCTGGAGCTTCAGTATCATTTTCTGTTTGAGTAGCAGTTCTATTTTCATTACCTGTTGTTTGACTACCATATCCTACAGTTTGATATATTCCTTTACATGAAATATATGTTTTATAAGTAATATCATCACCTATATTCTTAGCAATAACATATCCTTCACAGTCTTTAATATTAGCGTTAGTAACTAATCCTTTTGCCTTTATTAATTCTATAGGAATCTTTCTATATTCATCTTCCTCTAATTCTATTTTTTCATATAACAAATAATTAGGTGCGGTATTATTAATTTGGTTTTCTAACACAATATATTTCTTTCTCATTGTGTTTCTATGTATTAAGATAATAGCAACTACTATAAGAATAATAGCAACTACCGCGCCAAGAATAATAAGCCTTGTTTTGGTCCAAAATTTCTCTTCTTCCATTATTCCTCCTAATAACTAACATAATTCAATGTTTTATATTTATTTCCACATTTAATATACGCTTTTCTTGTAACCTTATACCCACCTTCATTATAGTCTTTCTCACTAACTGATTCTACATATCCCTTACACTTAGTAGTTAATTTGCTATCTATATTAACTAGATTAGCATCTATTAATTTTTGTGCATCTATTCTTTCAGTAGAACCATCTTTTATATCATATTCTTTTAAATCATAATATATATTTGCAGAATTAACTAATTCTTTTTCATATTCAAAATATATATTATCTTTAGTATCTATTTTAATTTTAATAACTATACCTACTACTAAAGCAGTAATAATTAGTAAACCTACTAATATCAAATGAAGTCTTGTTATTTTCTTTTCTCTGACTTTCTTTACTTTTGGTTCAGATGAACCATTACTAGACCCCTTAATTAATAAAAGAAGTTTTTCTTTTATATTCATAATCTTTCCCCTATATATTTTAGGGTTCTAATCATTTGAGATGTATAACTCATTTCATTATCATACCAAGAACATACTTTAACTAATCTTTCACCATCAGCTTCGATTATTTCTGTTAAAGTAGAATCAAATATAGCTCCATGAGTTTCTGAAATAATATCTGTAGATACTATTTCATCTTCTACATATGCCATAGATTCATTAGCATTCTTTTTAAATAATTCATTTATTTCTTCTTTTGTTGGAGTCTTTTCTAACTTAAGAACTAGTTCTGCTATAGAACCTGATACTGTAGGCACTCTAATAGCACTACCATTTAATTTTCCATCTAATTCTGGTATTACAAGTCCTATTGCTTTAGCAGCACCTGTAGTAGTAGGAACTATATTAGAAGCTGCTGCTCTACCTCTTCTTAAATCACCTTTTTTATTTGGTAAATCAAGTAAACTTTGATCATTAGTATATGCATGAATAGTATTCATGTATCCTATTAATATTTTATAATTATCATTTAATAGTTTTAATACAGGTGCTATAGCATTAGTAGTACAACTAGCAGCTGAATATATATTATCATCATTAGAATAAATATCTTCATTAACACCATATACTATAGTTTTAACATCTTTATCTGAAGGAGCAGATACTAGAACTTTTTTAGCTCCTGCAGTAATATGCATACTTGCTTTTTCTCTTGTTTTAAATATACCTGTACACTCTAAAACTATATCTACACCTAATTCTTTCCATGGTAAATTTTCAGGATTAGATTCTTTTAATATCTTTATAGTTTTATTATTGATAGTAATACTATCTTCATCATAAGATACAGTTCCATCAAATAATCTTTGAGCAGTATCATATTTAAATAAATAAGCAAGTGATCTAGGATCAGTTAAATCATTAATAGCAACTACATCAAAAAATGGATCATTAATCATCTTTCTTAATGCAATTCTCCCTATTCTACCAAAACCATTAATAGCAACTTTAATCATAATATACCTCCTATTTAAAAATGCTATTTCCAATAAATTCTCTAATAATAGAATCCTTTGGAATATTCTCACTAGATATTGGTAATACTAATTTAAGTAAATTAAGTAATCTAACAACATCTTTATAATTTTCATCATTTTCATCAACAGCATAAAGTAAAGGTTCAGCATATGTTTTTAATACACTAATCTCATATATAAGAGTGGTATTAAAAACAACATCTGCTTCTTCTTGGAAAGGAAATACATTCTTTTCTTCCCCTAATCTAACAGAAGCCCAATTACCTAATGTATCAGATGCATTATAACCCCTTGTTTTACTATCTCTTACTATTCTTCTAAGTAATCTTACATCAGTCATTTTAATTCTATTATGATTATCTAATGTAAGTATTGGTAATGGTGATATATATATTTTATATTTATATCTACCATTAATATTTTTAGTTAAATCATCATTTAATGCATGTAATCCTTCAATTATTAGTATTTCATTATCTTTTAGATCCATAGGATCAGTAATATATTCTGGACTACCTGTAATAAAATTATATGTTGGTATTTTAACTTTATCACCATTTAATAATTTTTCTAAATGTTTATTAAATAGTTTTACATCAACGGCCTCTAAGGATTCAAAATCATATGTTCCATCTTCATTTTTTGGAGTTTCTTCTCTTGGAACAAAATAATCATCTATAGAAAGAGTTTTAGGATTAATACCAAATGTTCTTAAGTATACTCCAAGTTTCTTACTAGTAGTTGTTTTTCCTGATGAAGATGGTCCAGATATTAATACTATCTTTGATTTCTTTTCATATATTTCCTTAGCCATATCATATAATTTATTATTTTGATATAACTCTGAAAGCATTATTACATCATCTACTTTATTATCAATAATAGTTTTATTTAAATCACTTACATTATTAATACCTATTTTAGAAGCCCATTCATAATAATTTTCAAATTCATCAAATAATTTCTTATGATGTTTATAAATTAATTTATCATTATAAATACTTCTAAATAATAATACAAAACTATCATTATTTAAATATATTAATTTGAAATCACTTAGGTATCCTGTGGATATTGGTAAATTATAAAAATAATAATCATATATATTATCTAATTTATATAAATTGATATTTGTATTTGTATTATATTTTAATAATTCAACTTTATCTTTAATACCTTTATTAGAATAATATTTAATAGCTTCCTTTCTATTAATAAGAAGTTTATCTATTGGAATATCCATTCTAATAAGATTATTCATTTCTTTAGTAACTAGATCTAAATCTTTTTCAGATATATCTTTACATCTAATATATACACCTTTATCTAAAGCATGAATAACATTAATATCTTTATTAAATTTGTCATTAAATATTTTAACTAAACAAAAGATTAAACCAAGTTCATATACTTTATTACCAGCACTAGAATTTCTATCATAGAATTTAATATCACAAGATGTATTAATAGGTGTTGATAATTCAGATAAAATACCATTAACTTCTCCAATTATAATTCTATCTTTAAAATCTTTTTGAAATAATTTAGATATTTCAAGTAAAGTAGTTCCCTTACTAAAAGTATATTTCTCACCTTCATATTTAATTTGAATACTTAACATGCCTATCACTACCTTTTTATCCTATTACAATTATATCAAAAAAAAAAGGTATTATAAATACCTTTTAATAATTAAGTATATATTTACTGTTAATAGTAATTACATATCTAAATGATTTATTTGCAGGTGATGTTTCTGTTATTCCAACAGCAGTTAAATCTTTTGATACGAAGTTAATATAATTTGAGAAATCTGAAGTAACAACTCCATACTCATTATATTGAGTTGGTATATTAACAGCAGTTTGTAAATAGAAATCTCTATTACCATATAACCATGATACATCAGATAAATTTCTATCTAATATACTATTATATTCTTCATAAGTTAGTAATCTAACTTTAGAAGTAACATATTGTCCTGAAGTACAATGTCCATATGCTTTTAATGAACCACCATAAGAACCATTTACAAGTCCAGAAGCATCATCACATATTATATTATCTTCTAGGATAGATTGAACATTATTTAATTGTCCCATTGGAATAAATGATACTTTACTCCATTTATATGGACCAGATTCAATACTTCCAGAATAAGCATTGTTATCATCTACTAATAATGTTAATATTTGATCATTTCCTCTTGTTGATACATTAATAACATGCCAATCTAATCCAGCATAACTAATTTCTTCACCAACAGAGTAAACACTATCATCTACTATAGTAGAATCAATTACTTCTTTTTCTTCTTCAGCAGCCTTTATCTCAAGACTAACTTTATTTAAGAATGAACCAGCTTCTTCTCTACTTGGCATATTTAATGCAACTTGTGCATAAATACTTTCACCAGGTAATAATTTTTGAGATTGGAAAGTAGTATTTTGAAGTTGTCCATTAACTAAAACCCAACCACTATTATATGGATCTTCCGAATCAAATAATAGACCTTCAGGTATATTTTCATATATATTAGTAACATATCCAGCTACCTGAGAATTATTTATTATTTCAAATCCATAATATACTTTAGCAGTTGCTTTTAGACTATTTCTAACACTTAATAATACTTTAGATTGATTATTATATACTTTAGAATCAGTTATTCCATTATAACTTAAATCTATCTTTGTAATATACTTTTTAATACTCATATTAAATGGTTTTCTATTAACTAATCCCATATCCATATTTTTAACTTCATTATTAGATACAAGATCAATTCCTTCTTGAGTATATGGATTATGTTTATTAGATATTTCTGCTAATCCTTCATCTAACTTATAAGCATCAGAATCTATATCAATATTTTCAATTCCATATCTTAAAGCTAAATCATATAAAGAACTATCATAGTTTAATCTAATTTTATAGAATCCTTTATCTAAATTATCAAATGTATAAACACCTTTTGAATTAGTAGTAGTATTTCCTACTAGTTCAATAGTATCATCTACTATTTTATATAGTGATACAGGAATATCTTCAATTCCTACATCATTACCATTTTGAACACCATCTTCATCTACATCGATAAATACTTTACCACTTATTTTTCTACTAATAACTTCAAATCTAACACTATTAGATTTAATAGACATATAAGTAGTTGATCCACCTACTATAGAAGTTTTATATACATCTGAATAATTATTTCCATCTGGCATAATAATTACTTTAATAGGAGTCATATTACTATATGGATTAACACTTATATTAGTAATCTTAATAGCAGTTACAGATTTACCTTCACTACCAAATATATCACCACATTCAGTAAATGTTGTTTCTTCATTATTAACGTCTTCTATTATAGAATTTGCATCTACTGTAGAACATAATACGTTAGCACCATTTAAACCATTAGATTCTAATCTTACTTTATAACTACCATTAAATGTAGAACCTTTTTCATCATTAGTACTTGGTAATATATTTAATATTTTATAATCACTAATTACATTATCTGTATTATTATATGCATTAATATAATATGCAAATTCAGTATCTTTTTCTATTAAAGTACTTCCTTCATTAGTAACATTAAGAATCATATTATTAATACCATTACCATATATTTTTAATGAATCTGAACCACGTAAGAATTCAACATCACCATCATTAATATTACGCCCAATTACATTTGCATATACTTCTATTTCATTACCATTACCTGTTAAATTAGATGCTAATATAGTATCAAATAAAATATCAGGAATAGATTGATTAGGTTTAGCAAACGGAATTACATATTCTAGTAATGTATTATTAGATGAGTCTACTACTACATTAACAGGTTTAACATATGCATCATTTGGAATATAAGTTAATGATGATGGAATATAAATATTAATTTTTAAATCTTTAATATACCATGCATCATCAGATCCAACTGTTGAAACGTAATCATTAATATTAGTTGTTACTTTAAAGTTAATTGTTTCATTATCAATAGCATTAAAGTTTGTTTTCATTCTTCCTGCTTTATCTTTATTAGTAACAGTAATTCTTTGTTTAGTTTCAAAATCTAATACTTTTAGAGAATCTCCAAATAAACTTGTATCACTATTATAATAGAATCCCGCTTTAACATAGTTATTTGGATTAGTTACTACATCCTCTGGATTAACCGCATTAGATACTCTTGGAGAATAATAAGTAATCTTACTATCATAATCTGATGAAGTAGCTAAAGCTGTAACTTGATATATTTTTGTAGTATCATTTACATTTCTAATTCTTAATTTTGTTTTAATAACTACTTTAACATTATCTGGAAGTTTAACTCCATCTTTAGTTTGAACAATTAATTTTGTAAGTATTATTTCTTCGTTATCAGATGTTACAGCAGATTCAATTTTATTATATGTAGTCATATTATTTTCTTTAATACATGGACCACCATATAAATTCATTATTTGATCAGCTGAATAATTAGATAAATTATTATTTACAATAGAACATCCATTTTGAATATTATTTGAATCTTCGTTTTTAATTCTTGCACTTAAAGTACTATAGTTATCTGCACTATAATTAGATGCTTTAAATTCTCCAGTTACAAAGGTATATTCAAAATCAGCTTCACTAATACCTTCACATTCATTATTTCCACAGTATAATTTAATATCTATATCTTTTGTTGGAGTATAATTCATAAATCTAAATGCAATAGGATCTATTTTAATAACTTCTTTTAATCCTTCATTAGATCCTGATGATGAATAATTAAATGTTGTAATATATTGTATTTCAGAACCCTTAGATTTAGAAGGTACTTCACCATTATTACCAATCTTAGTTCCATCTAGTTCATATAATCCTGTTTCTAAATTATAATCTGATTCTACATAACCAGAGTTTATAGATGAAAGACTAACTCCATTTATTGTTGTTGATCCATTAACAAGAGTTACATTGGCATTATCAATACCAAAGTTAACATTTATATCATTTATTCCATCACTAGAAGATCTAGGAGAGAATAATGTTATTGCATATGAACCAATATAATTTTTACTATCTTGAATAATTGATCCATTAGCATTTGATGATGGATAACTATAAGACATTCCATAATTACTTATTGTAAGAGTTAATGAATTATTACCAATATTACTTGCAGTAATACTACCTGGATTTCTAGTATATTTACTAGTATTCTCTAAAGAAGTACTACTATATGGACTAGATACACTAACAGGTAAGATATCTCCTACTCTTTGTTCATTATATAATCTAACATATTCAGGTTTAACAATTAAATGTTCATTACCACTTTGAGAATAATTAGCAGTTAATACTATATCTCCAGTAGGCATTGTTTGACCTTTTATATCTCCATCAGCATATAAAGCTAAAACATAGTTCATATATCTTCCTGATTTAGATTCTACTGTAGCTCTTTGAGAATCTCCAGATACTAAACTAAGTTTTAAATTCGAACTACTATTACTTGATACTACAGTTGGTAAATAATTATAAAAGTTAGCTGCTGTAGAATAAGTAGTATCATTTAAAGCATCATATAAATAATTATGTTTACTACCAGTATTACCTAAAGTAACAATATAATCATTATCTGTATTTGTTGATTCATTTATTTCAAATTTAGGATCTATTATAGTTCCATTTGGGGCTCCTAAAACATATAGAGAAATAGATGTATCAATCTTACTACCATTTACTTCGTCAACACCTTTTATTTCATATACATGTGAAGTACTACCAGGTTTACCATTTTCTTCAAATACTACATATTTTGCTGCTTCTTCACTAATAGTAACAGTTATAGATATAGTCCTATTAGAATAAGATTTTAAATTAGCAGTATTAGTTAATTCTTCTTTTTTCTTTATTCCAAGATTAAAATTATAAGTAACTTTGTCAAATGATCTAACTATAGCATTGCCATCATTAGAATCATTACCTGCTGTATAACCACTAGTTACATGATAATTACTTGTATTAGAATAATCTAATCCATCATTTGTAAAATTACCTGTACCAGTTTTAATACCAGTTATTTCAGCATAACTAATACCTATTTCATTATCATCACTATTTGCTTTAATAGTATAAACAAAAAACACTAAACTAGCAGTTAATAGTATTCCAGCAAATAAAAGCATTAAATATTTTTTATTAAATTTCATACTTGTCACCTATTTTCTAATATACTAACTTAATTATAACAAAAAATAATATCTAATTCAATAAAATTAGATATTATTACTATTATTTTTATTACATAAAATTTTTACTTTTTGATTTTTAGAATCATCTATAGATTTAAATAATTGAACTATTACTTTATCACCAATTTCAACCTTAGTGTTACCTGCTGTAACATAATACATTTCACCATCTTTTGCACTAATAATAAAAGTATTACCATTTTTACCTAATACTATTCCAGTTGTTACATTTTCAACTACCGACATAGCTTTTTCAGATGGACTAGGATGTAATTTTTGTAGTCTTTCGTATTTTAAAGCTTTCTCATTATAATTAGTGCAAATAAATTCTAATCTTTTTTCTGACCTATCTAAAGACTTACTATCTGTATCAAAATCCCCACTATATTTATCAAATAGTGTTTGATTAACTAAACAAATACTTGATCTTGCTGGAGAATTAACCTGTGTATATCTAGCAACACCTTTTTTATAGTTACCTCTATTATTAACCGAAAAGAAATATCTTTCTTGTACTAATAAATGCATTACTGCCAATCTATAAAGTTGAGTATTAGGTAAATTATAATAATGAAGAATATTTTCTACTATATCTTTTTTAATATAATTATCTAAATCATCATGTACAAACCAATCTAGTTTTGAAGCATTAATAATTTCTTTTTTAGATGGATATTCAAATGTTTTATATATAAATGGTAATGTTGGAAAATGATTTGAAACTTGTTCATTAGCAAACTTAATTGAGTTAAATACTCTTTCTTGCATTGAATCATCACTCTTTGAAAATGGTCCAGATAAATTATTTTTACTATCATCACCGGAATAACAATAATGTGAAAATTTAACGATACTTCCAAGTTTATGATTTTTATCAAAAGACATTTTTATAAATTGATTAACTCTATCAAATAATATAAATTGTAAAGCAAAGAATGGATCATAATCAGGATTAGTATCATCTAGAAAAGCATCATATACTCTTTCAGCTTGCTTTGAATCATAGTTTCTATCTACATGAATAACACTATTAAAATAATCGTATTCTAAGAATTCTCCATCTTCTGAAAACTCTAAACTAATAGTTTTAGTAAGTCTATCTTGACCTTTTGTTAAAGAACATATTCCTGTTGATAAATTATCAGGAAGCATATTATATGTATAACCATAATTATGCATATATATCTTTTTAGCTCTTTTTATAGCTTCTTCAAATATTTTAGAACCGGGTTTTACATAATGAGCTACATCTATTACGTGTATATAAAGTAAATAATGACCTTCTTTATTAGTAGCTACTGACATAGCATCATCAAATGTTTCTGTTCTTTTACTACTATCAATAGTAAATGTAGGAAGTTCTCTAAGATCAATTCTTCCTTCTATTTCACTTTCTAATACATGGTCTGGTATTAATTTAGCTTCTTCTAAAACTTCTTCTGGAAAATTAATATCAAGGCCATTCATAGCAAGCATTATTTTACCAGATATATTATATTCTGTTCTTTTACCAAGTACTTCTTTTATATGACAATCCAGACAATTTTCTTCTTCATTTTTTATAACATAAGCACTTATTATTTCATTACCAGTAAGATTAAGTGGTTTATCAGAAAAGAATCTATACTTTTCTGATTCTCTTAAATTAAAAGGTAGTATTTCAATTTTATCATTTGCTCTAATACATTCAAATATTCTTGGATTATTAGCTTTTTTAATAACAGATTTAATACTTTTATCTTTATTAGAATATAAGACTATATCACCTACATATGCACCCTTTAAATTTGAACTTTTTATACTATTTCTTCTATTAGAAAAATCAATAGCAAAATCATTCATACCGTTCAAAACTATTTCTCCGACTTCATATTCTTTTGTTTTTAATCTTACACTTCTATTATTTCTATCCACAGCAATAACACTATCTTGAATAAGTTTATTAAATATTTTTCTTAAAGTCTTTTTATCTTTACCTTGATTAATTCCAAGTTTATTTATAATTTCTACTTCTTTAAGAGTTCTATCTTTTGAAACAATAAGTATTTTAATTAATTCTATTTTAATTTTTTCAAACTTTTCTTTATATTTACCGTTAACCATACCCTGACTCCGTATTATCTTAAACCCATTATAAAACCTCAAAAAAAAAATTACAATATAAATTGTAATTTTATTTTAAAGCATCAATTAATTCTGCTTTTTTCATTGATGTATAGTTTTCAATCTTTTTAGCTTTAGCTAAATCTTTTAATTCAGCTACTGTTAATTTAGATAAATCTACTTTTTCTTCTTTTTTAGTTTCTTTCTTAGTTGTTTCTTTCTTTTCTTCTTTCTTTGGTGCTTCTTTTGTAGTTTTAGCAACTTTTCCGTTTAATGCATCTTTAGCTTCTTTAACTAATGCTGCAAAAGCTTTAGTATCAGAAACTGCAAGTTCTGCTAACATTTTTCTGTTAACTTTAATACCTGCTTTATTAAGACCATCTATGAATTTAGAATAACTAATTTCGTTATTTCTACATTCAGCATTAATACGAACAATCCATAATTTACGGAAGTCTCTTTTCTTTTGTCTTCTATCTCTATAAGCATATACTCCAGAATGCATTAATTGTTCTTTAGCTGTTTTATATAATCTGTGTTTAGAACCAAAATAACCTTTAGCATTCTTAAGTATCTTTTTATGTCTAGCTTTAGTAATACTAGATGTCTTAACTCTTGCCATTGTTTACCTCCTACTTTAATGTGTCAATTATTCTCTTTAATCTTCTTGAATCAGATGTAGATAATTGACCTGCCTCTCTTAAGTGTCTCATTCTCTTAGTTGAATATCCAGTTGTATTGTGGTTAGCTCCAGCTCTCTTAAATGTTACAGAACCACTATTTCTAACCATAAATTTCTTAGCTGATGCTTTATGTGTTTTAATTTTATTCTTTGCCATAATTAATTTCCTTCCTTCTTATTTGGTGAAATATTTACGTACATAGTTCTAAATTCCATAGTAGGTTCATTAGTTCCAATACCATAATCTTTCACTGCTTCTAAAAATCTTACTAATACATCTTTACCAAGTTCAGGATGAGCCATTTCTCTTCCTTTAAATCTAACTACTGCTTTAATTTTATGCCCTTTTTCTAAGAATTTAATTGTTTGATTAACTCTTGTATTAAAGTCATGAATATCAATTTTAACAGATAATCTGATTTCTTTTAATTCAGCTGATGTACTCTTTTGTTTCTTTAGAGCTTCTTTTTGTTTTTTGTTTCTTTCATATTTAAACTTATTGTAATCCATAAGTTTACATACTGGTTTATCACTATTTCCATTCATTTGAACTAGATCAAATCCAGCAGCATTTGCTAGTGTAAGAGCATCTTCTCTGCTTTTAACACCAAGTTGTTCCCCACTAGGTCCAATAACCATAACTTCTTTTGCAGTTATTTTTTCATTGATTAATAAATCACTATTCTTTGAAATATCAAAGCACCTCCAATAAAAAAGTAGATACATCTGTATCTACCTAAAAAGCTCTATAATATATATTATTTGGCCTTTTACCTATTGCTTATGCAATCAGGTGAGATACAAATCTTCTTTCCTTTTTTCAAAACTACGTGAATATTATATATTATATATTGTTATTTGTAAAGACTTTTTTAACGTTTTTTTGCACGTGATAAAAGTCTAAGTATTTGTAATAATGATGATAATAAACCTGCTACATAAGTAAATGCTGCAGCATTTAACATCTTTCTAACTGAAGGAAGTTCATCTTCATCTATTAATCCAAGTCTAAGTAGTTCTTCTCTTCCTCTTTTTGATGCATTATATTCAACAGGTAATGTTATTATTTGAAATGCTAGAGCAGCAAACATTAATATAGCTCCAAGATATATAAATCCTGATACTGATGCTAGTAATCCTATTACTATAGAAATATAACCTATAGTATTTCCAATATTAGATACTTTTGCAACAGCATTTCTTGCTTTAATAGGACCATATCCATTCTTATATTGAAGTGCATGTCCACATTCATGTGCAGCTACTGCAATAGCAGCTATGGTATTTTCATCATATACTGTATCTGATAATCTTATTTCTCTAGAACTATTATTATAATAATCTGTAAGAGAGCCTCCTATCTGACCTACTTTAATATCAGTAAGTCCATTAGAAGATAATATCTTTTCCGCTACTTCTCTTCCGGTAACACCTTTACTATTTTCTATACCAGAATACTTTCTATTAACTAATCTAAGTATTAATGATGCAAGTAAAGTAATACCTAAAGCTGCATAAAATAATAACCATTCAATTGAATAATAACCTGTTAATCCCATATAATTATAGTTCCTTCTCTAGTGTCCTTAATTGTTACACCTAAAGATTCTATTTCAGATCTAATTCTATCTGCATTTTCATAATCTTTATTTGCTTTATAATTATTTCTTTCTTCTATTAATTTATTTACTTTATCTTCTAATTCTTTATCTATTTCTACTTTTTTAATAAGATCTAATGATAATACTTTATCAAAAGATTCAACTAATTTTAATTTAGTGGAATTAGATATTTCGTTATCTTTTAAAACATCATATAAAACAGTAATAGCATTTGCTGTATTTAAATCATTACTAATAGCTTCTTTAAACTTATCATTATATTTATTAAAGTCTTCTTCATTATAATTATTATCATCAACTATATTACTAATTCTAGTTTTTAATTTATTTAAAGTATCTTCATTTTGAGCAAGCGCTTCATAAGAAAATACTAATTGTTTTCTATAATGAGAATTTAAACACATAAATCTATAACTAAGTGGATTATATCCCTTTTCTTTTAATAAATCTAATGTTAAAAATTCACCATTTGATTTACTCATCTTACCTGTTTCATCATTTAAATGTTCACCATGAACCCAATAGTTACACCATTTATGTCCTAAATAACTTTCTGATTGAGCAATTTCATTAGTATGATGTGGGAATATATTATCTACTCCTCCGCAGTGAATATCTAAGTATTCTCCAAGGTTTTTAATACTAATACCAGAACACTCAATATGCCATCCTGGATAACCATATCCCCAAGGTGATTCCCATTTAAGTTCTTGATCTTCAAACTTAGATTTAGTAAACCATAAAACAAAGTCTGCTTGATTCTTCTTAGATGAATCTTCTTCTACGCCTTCTCTTACACCTACTACCATCTCATCTTCTTTATGATTAGTTAATTTATAATAATCATCTAATTTAGATGTATCAAAATATACATTACCACCTGATATATAAGCATAACCATCATCTAATAACTTCTTAATCATAACAAAATAGAAATCTATATTATCAGTAGCTTTAGATACTATTTCAGGCCATTTAATATTTAAATTATTTAAATCTTTTTTAAAACATTCGGTATAATAATCCGCTATTTCTAAAACAGTTTTATGTTCTCTTTTAGCGCCTTTAAGCATCTTATCTTCACCAGAATCAGAATCAGATGTTAAATGGCCAACGTCAGTTATATTCATACATCTTTTAACATTATAACCAACATAGTTTAAAGTTTTTTCTAAGATATCTTCAAATATATAAGTTCTAAGATTTCCAATATGTGCATAATGATATACAGTAGGTCCACATGTATACATATTTACATTATTTCCATTATATGGAATAAAGTCCTCTACTGTTTTAGTTAATGTATTAAATATTTTCATAAAACGTCACCTTCTTTACTTATTCTATCATAAATATATAAAAAAAAGAACATATAAATGTTCTTTTAAAATCTTAATTATTTAGATTTTTTTGTTGTTTTTTTAGTTTCCTTTTTTACTTCTTTTTCTACTTTCTTTTCGTCTTCTTTTATTTCTTTTTTAACTTCTTTTATAAGTTTTTTATTATGATCTAATAAAGCAAGAATTACTAAGCCAATTATAATTACAGTTCCAATAATTGCAAATAATCCAAATCCTTTAGTAGCAATAGATAAAATTACAAGACCCACTAAGAAAATAATAACGAAGAATTTCCAAATGTATTTAATCCAATCTTTGTAAGAAGTTTCTGTATATCTTAAAGCAAAGAATACAAGTACACTTGTTGGTGAAACTAATAAAACTAAACTATATACTACTTGGAATACCATAGATAATGCTAATTCATATCCAGTTGATGAAGTTGTATAACTAATTCCTGATAATGCAAATTGAGTTGCATATGAATAATCAGCATAGAATATTGAAGTAACAGCAGATATAACTGTAGAAGTAAATAGATTAATCTTTTCACTAAATGCAGTTACAAATGTATAATAAACTCCTGAAGTATATAAATTAATAAATACTATATTTGCAAATAATAAAATTGCTAAATATGGTACACATTTTCTAGCACCAACAGCTATTGCATTAATTATTTCATTAAATTTAACTCTATAAATAATAGCTATTACTACTGAAACAAATGTTATTAATAATGCTAAGTTATGTAATTCAAATGTACCAAATGCAACTATTTCATTACCTAATATAGCATTGAAAACAGAAACATCTGATATCTTAGCACTTTGTAACATTTCTAGGAATTTAGTAAATCCTGTAAATCCAAAGTATTCACTCCATGGAACAAATCCAAGAACAACTAATACTAGAAGAATACCCATTATAATTTTTAATGGTAATACTTTTGAAACGTTTTCTTTACTAAGTTCAACCTTTTCTGGTTTCTTATTAAATACTAATATAAATGCTACTAAAGCAAGTAATAAAACTAATGTAATAACAATTTTATATAGTAAATTATCAGTAACAGTTAAACTAAGCATTTGGTTATTATAATATGTATTTAATGATCCTGCACTACCAATAAATGTAGCACCTATTGTAGCAGCTATAGATGCTCCTCTTCCATATCCTAATCTTCTGATTACAGATATAAAGAATGGAAGCATAAATAATGCAACAAACATATTTCCAGTAATGGCTGATAGTAAACCTAATATAAATACAACTAAAACTATAAATAGAGATTTACGTCTAGAAAATTTTCTAGCAACACCACTTATAAGTGCATCATATTTTTCAGTCTTTCCTAAAATAGCATAGAAGAATCCTACAGATAAAATATATACTACTGTTGACATGAATACATTTAATGAAGTAAGTCCATTAAAGAATGTATCAGTTAATGCAACTGGCATAATAGTATCTTTAGAAACTTGACCATAACTAATAATAGTACCTGGAACAAAATAACTAATAATAATTGTAAATAAAATTACAATTCCTAAAATTTTAAACAAATTATATTTTTTCATAATTATCTCCTCCTAATTTGTGATTTCTAGTATTACTTATCTTAGTTATTCACCTACAATCCTCCTATTAGAAATTATAACACTATTAAATAATAAAAAAAAGTAATTTTTAAAAATTACTTTTCTTTTGGTCTCATCATTGGGAATAATACTACATCTCTAACACTAGCAGCATTATATAGTAACATCATTAATCTATCTATTCCAACACCAAGTCCACTTATTGGAGGCATACCTTGTTCCATTGCAAGTAAATAATCTTCATCAAGGTCCATAGTTTCATCATCACCTTGAGCTTTAGCTTTTAATTGATCTTCAAAGTTAGCTCTTTGAACTTCTGGATTAACAAGTTCTGAATATGCATTACATATTTCAGCTCCTGCAATTATAACTTGGAATACATCAACAACTTTATTATCTTCATCATTTCTTCTAGCAAGTGGTTTTAAAACTGCTGGATAATTCCACATAATAGTTGGTTCAAATATATTTGCTCTAACTAATCTTTTATAACAAAAATCTATTAATTGAGCTAATGAATTACATTCTTCAAGATCAGCTTTAGTAAATTTACCTGATTCAATTATCTTAGTTCTTAGTTCTTCTGGATCTTCTATATTAATAAAATCAAATCCAAGTTCTTTAGTTAAAGCTTCAACGTAGTTTACTCTATTCCATTCTTTTCCTAAATCTATAGTTTTATCTCCTACTGTTATTTCAGTAGTACCTTTTAAAAACTCTGCTGTACTTCTCATAAAGTTTTCAAAGAATTTAATATTATCTTCAAAATTCCAATAACAAGCATACCATTCAATTTGAGTAAATTCTTGTAAATGTTGAGGATCCATTCCTTCATTTCTAAAACATTTAGCAACCTCATATACTCTATCAAATCCTGCTGCATTACATTCCTTTAAATAACATTCTGGTGCAATTCTTAAATTACAATCAATATCTAATGCATTATGATGTGTGAAGAATGGTTTAGCTGATGCTCCTGAAACAGCAGTTTGAACTATTGGAGTTTCAACTTCTAAGAAACCATTTTCTGCTAAGAATTTTCTTACAAAGTAATAAAATTTACTTCTACCTAAGAATATTTCTCTAGAGTCTTCATTCATAATTAAATCTACATATCTTTCACGATATTTAGTTTCAGTATCTTGAAGTCCATGGAATTTTTCAGGAAGTGGTCTAAGTGCTTTACCAAGGAAAGTAAAATCTTGTACTTCAAGTGATTTTTCACCTGTTTGAGTAGTAATAATTTCACCCTTAGCTCCTATAAAATCTCCAGAGTCAAATATCTTTTTGAACTCTTCATATTTTTCTTCACCTAATACATCTTGTCTAATTTGTAATTGAATATTAGCTTCTATATTTTTTATTTTAACAAAAGATAATTTACCCATCTTTCTCATGAAACCAATTCTACCAGCTATAGAAACATCTTTTGTTCCATCAGCAAGTTCTCTTGCTTCTTTAATTGTATGAGTAGTTTCATATTTATCTGGATAAGGTCTTTCTACTAATTTTAATTTTTCTCTTCTAACAATCTCTTGTTCAGATAATTCTCTCATTTCTTCCACCTCTTTAATAATAAAATTATAACATACTTTCTTTATAATTTATAAGTATTTTTTCAAGTTCTTCCTTTGTTTTACTTTGAAATATTTCGTTTTTTACTTTAGCAGAACCTTCCATACCTTTTAAATACCATGCAGCATGAGTTCTCATTTGTAAAATAGCTTGGCTTTCAGGTTTTATTTCAAGTAAATAATTCATATGTTTAAGACATAAATCTATCTTTTCTATATTGGAAATGCTTTCTAGTTTTTCTCCTGTTTTATAGTAGTAATCTAACTCTTTGAATATAAATGGATTACCTAGAGCTCCTCTACCAATCATAACAGCATCACAACCAGTTTCTCTTTGCATTCTAATAGCATCATCAACTGATTTTATATCTCCATTACCTATAACAGGAATATTTACTGCTTTTTTAACTTCTTTAATAATATTCCAATCAGCTTTACCTTCATACCCTTGAGATCTAGTTCTTGGATGAATAGTTATTGCTGATGCTCCTGCTTCTTCTATTATTTTAGCTACTTCAACAGCATTAATACTATTCTTATCCCAACCACTTCTTATTTTTACTGTAACAGGACAAGGAACTGCATCTACAACTGCTTTAACTATCTCTTTAATCTTTTCAGGATTCTTTAAAAGTGCAGATCCAGCTTGAGCTCTAACAGCTACTTTTGGAACAGGACACCCCATATTAATATCTATAATATCTGGTTTCATTATTTCATAAACTTTTTTAGCAGCTATAACAAAACTATCTATATCAGATCCAAATATTTGTTGTGCAATAGGTCTTTCTTTTTCATCCATTTTAAGCATAGATACAGTTTTTTTATCACCATACATTAATGCTTTATCAGAAACCATTTCTGCAAAAACTATACCTGCTCCCATTTCTCTACATAACTTTCTAAATGCACTATCACATACACCAGCCATTGGAGCTAAACAAATATTATTCTCTATGTTTACATTTCCAATTTTAAACATTTCTTTCACCGGTAATATAATACTATTTTTTAGTGCAAAATACAACTAATCTTTTTTGATTATCATTTGTGCATGTTATTAGTTTTAATCCTTCTTTATTAAATACATAACTATCATCTATATTAACTACTTTTATATTATCCACAGTATATCTATAATCTTTTTTAAAATCTCCTATTATTATCTCATCACCTATATCTAATTTATATAATTTATGAAATACATATTTATTATTATGACCTGAAAGAATTATATTATCTGATCCTATAGGATCAGATAAATTATGCATAGAAACTAAATTCTCATTAATAGCCTTATCTCCCTTTTTTATTACATTTTTATAATTAAATTTAGGTATATAAATATATCCCTCATATATAGAATTTTCTTTAGAAAGTAATATTTCATCTACTCTTTTTTCTATCTTATATTTATTATATGTAGGAATAAATAATATAAATAATGATAAAACAAGTAATATTTTAATGATTCTTTTTAACATATATAAATCCTAAAACATCTAATATAAGTAATATATAAGGCCATACTTCTTTTGAAGTAGTAGTTACTGGCATAATAGTTTTATCATTATTTATAGTTAAAATTCCAATACAATAATTATCATTAACCTCAAATTTAACTAATTCATTATTTAATTTATATCCATTTTCTATAGAAGTTTCTTTAATATAATATGTTCCATAATTAAGATTTAATTTAGCTTCTCCATTAATAGTATTACCTTTATAAATTATATTCATATTACTATCATATACTTCATAGGAAGTATTTATTTTATTATCTAATTCATCTGATGAAATAAATGTTATTTCACATAATATTTTTTTATTAATAATATCCATATGTTTAATAACTATACTTTCTTTATCATTATTATATTTTAGAGAAACATTATATACTTTATTATCTAACTCATATCCATAATTAGTTTTAACTTCTTTTAAAGTATAATTACCAAGTGGTAATTCTTTAGAGTAATCATATTCATTTTTAGAAGTAATTATTTCATCAATCTTATTATTATTTTCATCATATATTTCAAACATAATGTCTTCTAAGAATTCTCCATCTTCATTTGTTTTCCTTATTTCTACCTTACCCTTAGTTTTTTCATTATAGAAATCTATTTCTTTATTAGAAGAATTTTCCTCAACAGTAAACATTAAAACATTAGGATTAACATAATATCCATTTGATGCATTTATTTCTTTAATAGAATAATTTCCAGGACCCAGTCTAAGTTCTATATAACCATCTTTAAATTCATATTCTTTATCATTAAGAAGTATTTTATTACCACTATCTAATATAAGTTCATTAGTATCTTTATCTTTCTTATTAATTCTTACTTTTACTTTTTCAACTTTAATAATAAAATTACCACTAGGTATATTAGGCATTTTAAATGTAGCTAAATCTTGAGTAGGACTATCTTCTCTATCATATACTATTGTTCTATCATAACCATTTTTAATTGGATTTAAATATACTTCATATGTACCTAATTTATCTAAATTAAATATTAACGTATTATTTTCTTTTTTAAATGGTAATGTAGATGATACATCATATAAATCAAGGACTCCATTATGATCTTCTAGTTCATACTCATTCCCTGTGTAAAATGTATTAGTAGTATTATCCATTGAAGGCATTCTTCCAGATAAAGAAACCATTCTAAGTATTTCATTTTTTTCATTTGATATATCTATTATAGGTGTAGAAGAATTATCACCAGTATGCCATACTATATCTTCATCTTTAGATAGTCTCCATATAAGTTCTTGAGTAGCCATATAATATTTAATTGTATTATGATCTTTAAAGCCATATCCATAATACGCATATAATTCCATCTTTCTTTTATCAAGATCTGAATAACCAGATATATTCCAATTATCATATGAATTATAATTATCAAAATTAATACTTGTTTCTGGTTGTATACAATAAGCTAACTTTCCATTAGCATAATTAAATTTTAATTGTCCATAAGAAAATACTTTCCCATTTCTATAATGAAATGACCAAATATTATCCACATAGTTTTTATTAATATTTGTATCTAAAGAAGCCGCTTTAACTCCTTTAAAACATAAACATATAATTATTAATAATATTATTTTTATTAGTCTTTTCATAATTCACCTCAACTATTATATTGACTAATAAAATAAATATTCCACTAAAAAAGAGAACTTTTTAGTTCTCTTTTAATTCTTTTTCTAATCTACTAAATAAAATTCTTTTTGCTTTTTCTACTGTATCTTCAGAAACTATCTTATTATGGTTTTCATCATAATTTCTACCAGTTAATTGAGATGGACCATCAACAAAATTCTTTTTAGTTAAAAGAACTGTATTATATGTTCCCATAAAACTAAATATTTCAAATAGAGTTTGTTCTCCACCTTCTCTTATTTTATATTTAGCAAACATTTTATCTAGGAAACAATCACTAAGAGAATCTTTACACATCTTCTTCATAGAATCTTCCCCACTATAAAGTGTCTTAGAGAAAACATCCGCAGCTTTTAGTTTTAAACTATAATCAGAATTCTCATCACATACAAAATATCTTGGTATAAGTGGACCAATTACAGCATAGTTTTTATCATTAAGTTCAGTAGCATATTTTTTACCTACCATTATATTTGAAATATATTGACATATACATTCTTCTAATAAAGTAGGACCTTGCACTGGCCAACCATGAAGATTTCCTTGTTCTGAAAGTTTAAGATCTGTTGTAAGATTTTCTTCACTTGTAGGATACCCATGCTTCTTTCTTTGTTCTTCTATAAAACTTTGTAATTCACTTCTAGAATAAACATATAAATCTTGATGAATATCATTAACTATATGCGCTATTTCAGCAAAAACTAATTCATCTATAAGCTTTTCATCAGCATAAATACTATCTTTTGAATTAATGTAAATAGTATATATATCCTCTTCTAAACGTGTTAAAGCAACATAAGCACTTGGAATAGTATCATCTATATCTATACCTATTCTACTTAATCTATATTCTACGTCAGACTTTTTTTGTTTATCAATTAAACCTAATTCAAGACCAAGTTCAAGAAATTCTTGTTTTAGTTTATTTAAATCATTACGTTTTTCCATATTATCTATCTTCCTTTATAAATCCATCTTCAGGTATTGAAAGAGGATCTTTAGTTTTCTTTACATACCTATCTTCTTCTGAGAATATACAACCACAATATTTTTGCATATATATTCCATATTCTTTTGCTTTTCTTTGTCCTATATAAAAACCTCTTCTAAAATCTCTATAAAGGAAATCTATACCAAATTCTTTACTAAGTTTTTCACAGTACATTTTAATAAAATCATGTTTTTGATAAATGCTATATAGTAATGTTGTACTAACAGCATCATATCCATTTTCTTTAGCATACTCAAATAATCTTCTTAAACGTACTGGATAGCAATAATTAACACATCTTGCGGTAATATTATCACTTACATTTTTGCAAAACTCATCAAGGCCATAGTTATCTTCTACTATTAAATTAAAATTCATAATATTAGATAATTCTTTTAAAGCATTTAATCTTGCTTCATATTCTTTATATGGATGTATATTTGGATTAAACCAATATATATCTGGTTCTATACCCTCTTTTCTAAGAGTTTCTATTGGATATATAGAACAAGGTCCACAACAAGCATGCATTAATAATTTCATATAAATCACCTGTAATAGATATATTATATTATTTGGCCTATTAAATGTAAAGAAATAGTTTCTTAATAATTCTTAATAATTTCTTTATTTCAAATTAATATTTATTTCATATAATGAAATTGTAGTAAGGAGGATGATAGATAATTTTAAGATTGAAAAACAAAACATAAATAAAAAATTAATTAGAGTTTTCCCTACTCTAATATACTAATAAATTAATAAATACTAAACCCCTATTAAACTTTTAAGAAAAACCAAGAAATTGGTTTTTTCTTTATATATGATATAATTATTAAGGAGTGTAATTATGGAAAAGATATTAATAGTTGATGACAATATAGATATAGCAGAACTAGAAAGTTATATATTAAAAGAAGAAGGATATGAAACAGTTATAACTCATTCTGGAGAAGAAGCTTTAGAAATAATAAATAAGGAAAAGTTTGATCTAATACTTATGGATATAATGATGGATGGAATATCAGGAATAGAATTATGTGCTAAAGTTAGAGATAAGGTAGATTGCTCTATTATATTTGTAACTGCTAAAGCTAATTTAATGGATAAAATGATAGGATTTGAAATTGGCGGTGATGATTACATTACTAAACCATTTGAGAATCAAGAATTAGTATCTAGAGTTAAAGCACATTTAAGAAAAGATAAAAGAAATAAAAGTATACCTAAAGGAAATATCATTAAGATTGGAGATATTCAAATCAATAAAGAAAACTATGAAGTATTAAAAAATGATAAGAAAGTTAAATTATCTACTAAAGAGTTTGAGATACTTCTTTATCTTATGGAAAATGCTGGACTAGTACTATCTAAAGAGCAAATATATGAAAATGTATGGAAATCATCTTATGGAGATATTGGATCTGTCGCAGTTCATATAAAGAACCTAAGAGATAAAATAGATAAGGAGGAAAAGTATATTATAACTGTATGGGGATTCGGTTATAAATTTACTAAAGATACAAATGAATAATATTAATACTAAAAAAAGCTTCTTTATCTTCTTTATAATTATATTAATAACAAATATTATATTTCTTGGAATATGGTTTAAATTTGGAGTACAATCTTCAATAAAGGAAGGATATTCTTCTTTAGAAAAAGAAATAAAAGAAGATATACTTTCTAATATAGAAAAAAGTTTTACTGGTGAAGTAGATGCTATTCCTCTATTTAATAAAATAGCAGATAAATATAATTTACTATTAATAGTTAAAGATGATAGTAATAATATAATATTTAATAATACTAGAGATACAAGTGATAATGAATATTTAATGCCATTTATAGTTACTATAAATAACCAAAAATATTTACTTAGTGTTGGTAAAATGAATGAATTTAATGTAGTATCTATAACTAAAAAATTTATGATATTTGAAATAATATTTACTTTAGTTATAATAATGCTTGCATTAATAGTATCTAATGAAATATTACTTAAACCTATTGAAGATACTATTAACGATATTAAAAACTATAAGTTTGGTATTAAACCAAAGAAAAGAAAAGTTTTAACAGAAATAGGATATATTCAAAATGAGTTCGTAGACTTAACAGAGAATCTAGAAAAAGAACATGAAGAACAAAATAGAATTATATCTGCTATATCACATGATATAAAAACACCTTTAACATCTATTATTGGTTATAGTGATCTATTAACTAATAAAAGATTAAATGTAGCAGAAAGAAAAAAATTAGAAGAAAAAATATATATGAAAGCCCAAGATATGAAAGCAATAGTATCTGACTTTGATGATTATTTACTATCTAATAAAGATAGAACTTATACATTTACAGAGATAAATATAAGAGACTATTTAAATAAATTAAAATTAGAATATAAAGATGATTTAAAAGATAAAGGAATTAGATTTGAAGTACTAGATAGATCTAGAGTAAGAACATTTAAAATAGATATTGGTAAAATTAATAGAGTTTTTGCTAATCTAGTTTCTAATAGTATTAGACATATAGGTAAGAATGGTAAAATATCTATTACATGTAAAAGTGATAAAGAATATATTTATTTTGAATTTAAAGATAATGGTACTGGTGTATCAGATGAAAATATATCTAAAATATTTGATCCTTTATTTACTACTAATAAAGCAAGAAAGATTAATGGACTAGGATTATCTATTAGTAAAGAGATAATAGAAATGCACGGTGGAAAAATATATGCTATATCTAAAGATAAAGATAAGAAACCTGGTGAAAAAGAAGGCTTAACTATTAATTTTTCTATTAAGCAAAATATAAATTAACTATTGACATATAAAATAAAAACAAGTATACTTAAGTAGTAACTTGTTTTGATGCAGGTGTAGTTTAATGGTAGAACTTCAGCCCTCCAAGCTGACTACGGGAGTTCGATTCTCCTCACCTGCTCCATTTGAAACTAACTAGTCGAGAGACTAGTTTTTTTGTTTAAGAAAGATTGTAATTATATTGTCTATGATGTTAAAGAGTTTTATAAAACAAACAAAAATAACGACTATGAATTATAGTCGTTATTTTGTATTAAACTGAAATCATTATTGGCCCTGTTTGTTTAGGTTGTAATAAATTAGTGACATCTTTTCCTTTAGCAACCGTATTAAATATTATTCTTTTTTGTGAACTATTAGATTGTAGGTAAAGTTCTGAAATCCTTCTCTTTGTGTCATCATCATACATAGATGATTCAGATAATATTTTATTAAAGTAATAAGTTTTATCGACTACAACAAGCGGTATATCAAATTCACTTGAGGCTTTCATACAATCTTCAAAATATTTAGCTTTCATAATTAAATCAACATACATATTTGCCATATCATTTAATTGAATTCCTTGTTTATTGGCACTTTGAGCAATTAATTCCTTATATTTTACTAAAAAATCTTTTATTTTTTTTCTATCTCCAAGTTGTTGTAATTCTCTTTTATCTTCGTCAGTAATAAATGATAATTGATTACTATATAAATTATTCATAAAGTTTAAGTTTTCAGGTTCCAAAGAATCTGCCATCATTATAATATAATCTGGTTTTCTTTTAAAGTTTTCATCCTTAGATTTGCTAGTATTTCTTCTTTCTATAACAATTTCATTATAGCCATCATTCACAGTTTTTAACATTTCTGATGGAACAAAGAATCTAGCTCTATCTCTATTGCCTTCTTGTAACTCACGAGAACCATCATATGCATTGGCATATCTACCAATCGAATCAATATCAGTATTACCCATACCCATAATATCCCCGTTTTCTAATGAATCAAATCCAAAAATAATATCTCCTTGCGCTCTCAATGAAAATATTCCTTTTTCATTAATATAACTACAAGCAACAAAATGATCTTGTAATTGTGGTCTATCTAGCCAATCGTTTCTATAATTTTTATCAGTAACATCAGAAGCTAATGAACATGAACCAACACAATGAATAAAAAAGTTAAAATTTGCTCTTGGAATACATATTTGTATATCTTTTCCATTATAATTAATTTGATTCATTATATTATCTTTTGGACCATATATTTGATTTCTTTCATCAATTCTATAAAGTGATTGAGAGTACAATTCTGTATATTTACTTCTTAAATATTGTTCTAATGGAATTTCACAATCATATATTTTAGAATCTTTTATATTATTATAAATAGTAGCTAATTCATCTACATTACTGCAATCAACAATTTTATTGATTAAAACTAAATAATTATATATTTGTGATGGTAACTCACTATTTTTTAAATCATCAAGCAAATTACTATTATCATTTCTATGACAATATTTAGAATCAATAAATAAAGCTTCTTTTAAATCTACATTAAATATTGATTTTAATAATAAATCTTTTTTTGAATCCAAATCATTGGAATTAAAATTACTAACAAATGCTTGTTTTTTTAATATATCATATTTTCTTAATTCATCCATGTTTGTAATTTTATACTCGTTGTTAGGAAGTTGTATTACACTTATTAAATCTTTTAAATCATGTTCTGAAATATTTTCAACATTAATAGAGTTAATTAACTCAGAATAATTTGAAATATTATTTATAATGCTAACTACCATTAGTGAAATATCATAGTTATCATAACTATATGAATCCAAAATTTTTGATAATACTTTTAATTCATTATTGTTTAATTTTGAAAGAGATAATTGAACTTGTACATCATTTATAAATCTTTCAAAATGTTCATTATTAAGATTAAATATATCTTCTTTTAGAGATGTAGCCAAAAATGTATTAAAAATATTATTATTTCTTTCGTAATAATTAAATACCCATTTACATCTTTCATAAAAATCTTTTGGTTCTATATTTAATTCTTTGCAATAAGCATTAACTAATGATTCATTTTGCATTATATCAAATGGTAATATACATTTTACTGCCAAATCAATTCTATTTCTTTTAATACATTCATCTCTAAATAAACTTGATTCAATTAAACATTTAGGAACTGAATTAGTTTGAGATACTATATCAATTAAATAATCAATATTATCATTAATTAATATAGAAAAGGATGTTAATTCAGAATCTCTAACATTTCTATCATATGATCTATTTTCTTTAAGTAAATCTAATAATGCACTAAATTCTGTTGAAATCAAACCCTCTTTCATATCAAAAATATGTTGAGCATATCTATCATTTCCTAAATAATAAGGTATATCTTTATTATCTCTAGAAAACTGAGCTAGCAATTTTAGATTAGCAAGTGAATAATTTTCAAAGTCACTAAGTAATTGAGTATTTCCACTTTTTAGTATTAACTCAGAAAACTTATCACAATCTTTTAATGAATAAGACACACTTTTTTTATGATTCTCAAGATATTTTATAAAGAAATCTTCATGTTCCTTAACAAAATTATTTAATTCTTCCTTACTACTAAAGAAATCTCGCAAAAAATTATCAAATTTATATTGATCTTGATATTTTTCTACAATTAAATTAAACATTGCATTTAGTTCTTCTTTTGATAGTGAAAAACCATTTCTATACATGTAGTATATTATATCTTCATCAGATAAAAGATAGTCTGTTAATTCTTCAAAAGTATCCTTATCTGCTATATTTAATCTAATGTTACTATTATTTAGTAAATCATATCTTTGACTCTTAGCTATAGCATATAATAATGTATTTGTATTTATACTACCAATATTTTCTATTTGTGATAAACTAGAAATCTCTTTTAATTTGTTAATAAGTTCATTCATATTTTATACCTCCTGATATTTTATACTCCACTATTATAATTATAACATTGTTTTTATCAAATTTATCATTTATACCGGAATTATCAATAATTTATGGTAATATGTATATAGAAATTGACACTAGTATATATTAATTCTCAATTGTGATGGAAAAGTTGAAAATAACTTAACCAATTGCTCCATAAAAAATAAAACTCGCATATTGCGAGTTTTTTATTTTCCAAAACCAGATGATGAATCTGTATAAACATGTTTGCGTATAAATAATTTATTTCTTGAAGTATCAGTTAAATGAGCTTCTGCTTCTTTGTATATTTCTTCCATACTGCTTATTGCTACTCCTACCCTTACTTCATCAGTATATAAGTCAGGTTTTACTGATTGAAGAAAGTCTAATTTCATTCCTAAAGCCTTGTAACATGCATTTAACATTCTTCCAAGAATCATAAGATCATAATTATTTCCATTTTCAAATTTTAGACAATCTTCTTCTGTTAATCCATAATACTCTATTATAGGCATATTTCTTTCAAACCATTCAGTTAATTCTTTAGATGATTTTATTAAGGTTTCTATTTCTCCATCAACTTTTTCACTTAATTTTGATTCATCAGGTATATCAACTAAGTCTTTATCATCTATTCTTACAATACTTGATTCAAATGGTATATCTCCAATAAGAGATAAAAATGGTCCAAAAATTTGCATTAACTCACGAAATTGAATTTGAAGATATCCATCTTTATCAAGTTGTGAATTATATGATTTAGCTATTATTTCCATAGCTTCTTTTGGATTTCTACAACCTTTTGCGTCATTTATACTATATAATTTTAATATTTGTTCTCCCGTTTCAGTAAGTTTTACTTTAACATAATCATTAATATTAAATTCTTTCATATTACTTCTCCTTATAATAATATTATATCATATTAATAATAAATAAATGTAAAACATAAATAATATTTATTTACACAAAATGTAAAAGAAGACTAATAATTAGTCTTCTCTTTCTTGATTTTCTAATTCATAAATTTTATTTCTTAAATCATTGTTTTCATCTTGTAATTTGTTTATTTCAGATTCATATTGTTCTAATTGGTTTTCGTATTCTCTTTGTTCTTCAAAATACTTTTCAGTATTAGATTTTAAAATATCAATATTTTGTTTATTAGCGTAAATAGTTACTTTTTCAATATATTGATCAAAACCAATTACTTTTCTATTATTTAAGTTTTTAATAACTTCTCTTACAATTTTCATAGGTTCATTACACACTCCATATGCATGTAAAATATTTTCATGAGTACTTTCATTTACACTACAATACTTATTAACAGTATATTCAACTTGAATATTATTAATATTTGCTTCAACAAATTCAACATTACCATAATCAAAACCTGCTAAGATTAAATTAGAATCCATATTATGCTCTGTAGTAATAGTCTTAGCTAATGCAGAATTATCAAAATCAACATCAAATTTTAATCCACCAATAGATGTTAACCCAAAACCAATTCCAAATACAACAATTCCTAATATGAAACTCCAAATCATTAATTTCTTATTTGATTTTCTATTAAATACAAAATTTAATATTAATAATAGGATGTCCCCTACTATAACAGAAGCTGCTAATATAGCTATTACTATACCTACAAAGAAAAATCCTGTCTTAACAATTAAGAATGAAAGAATAAATGCACAAAATAAAGCTATAATCATAAGTGCTAAATAGAAAGCAAAACAAAGGGCAAAGAATTTAATTATTCCAACAATTACTTTAAGAAGTCCTTTAATGAATCTATATTCACTATGTTTAGGATCTCTAATAACAATCTTTCTATCTTTCTTATCTAGTTTTACATTCTTACATTCTTCAGTAGATTCTTCTGAAGGTTCATTATTATCTTCATCTTGTTTATCCATATTTTCATAATAATCTAAGTATCTAGTTTTAAATACATGAGTCAATATTACTAAAGATAATACAGTGCAGAATACTGCAAATATTGATGCAATTATTCTCTCAATTATTAATAAAGCTTTACCTGGAATAAAACTAAATAAATTATCTAGTAAAGCCTCAGATGCATTAATAATAATAACTGATAATAATAATAAAAGTAATGCTATTATTATTTGCTCAAATATACATTTAACTTTACTTTTAAATGTCATATTACTAAACATATTAATAGTATTAGTAATATACTTTAGAAAACCATCTACAAAAGAATTAATTTTCTTTTTACTTTCTTCCTCCCCTTTTACTTCTTTAATATCACTATGTAATAAATCATCAATGTTTACATTAAACATATTACATATTGTTATTATTTTATCCATTTCTGGATAAGCTTGACCAGATTCCCATTTTGAAATAGCTTGTCTTGATACTCCTAATTTATCTGCAAGTTCTTCTTGTGAAAGGTTTTGTTCCTTTCTAATCTTTTTCAAATTTTCTGAAAATTGATTATTCATACTTTTCCTCCTTACACAATAATTTTATAATTTTCTACCGGTTGCGAACTACCAACTTTAGGTTGTTTTTTGTAAAATATTGGTTGCATTTTACTTATTTTACCACATTTTATATCAATAAAGTAGCAACTAAACAAAAAAAGATGACATAGTCATCTTTTTTTAATTAGCTGATCATCTAATTAAAAGTTCTAGAATTTAGGAACTTTTATTAACATCCAGACTTACTTATTAACCAACGTATTTATCTTTAGAGAATCCTAAAATTATAAATGCAACTTCAGGAACAAAGATCATTAAGAATGCAAACCAAGTTGGTTTTGCAAATTTCTTGTTGATTGATAAACAAGCTTTAACATAGAAAATGATGTTAGCAACTGGTACTAAGCACCAGAAACCTTTTTGATCACCAAGTTCTAATAAAGCCCACATACTATAAACTGGGATGATAGCATACCATCCTGGTTTACCAGCTTTAACGAATACTTTCCATAATCCGATTATAAGAGCAACGCAAACAACGATGCAAAGAATCCAGTAAAAAATTGCTAGACCAATTGCAGCTCCAGCACTAGCTGCTGCAGCACCTGCATTGTAACCATAATCATAAGTACCATAAGTAGTATACATAGTTCTAAACTCCTTTCTATATATAAGTATACCCCATTAAGAAATTTTTTTCAATAAAAAAGAGACTAAAAAATTAATCTCTTTTCTATCTATTTTTTTCTATATATTTTATTGCTTCTGTGGCTGCTATTGCACCATCAGATGCAGCTGTTACTAGTTGTCTTAATTCCTTTTTAACACAGTCTCCAGCAGCAAATATACCATCTAGATTAGTATGAGTATTATCTGAAATAATATATCCTTTATCATCTAATTCTATTATAGATTCAAACTCCTCATTTGATGAATCAAATCCTATAGAAACAAATAAACCATCTACTTTAATATTCTTAGTATCTTTAGAACCCTTTATATCAATACTCTCTATTTTATCATTAGAATTAATTTTATCCACAGAATAATTAGTTATAATTTTTATATTATCTTTATCTAATTTTTCTTCTAAATCTTTTTTGGATATTAAATATACTTTAGAGGCTATATCAGATAAATAAATAGCATCTTCTATAGCAGACTTTCCTCCACCTACTACAGCAACTACTTTGTCCTTATAAAAGTTACCATCGCATGTAGCACAGTAAGATACTCCCTTACCTATTAATTCTTTTTCTCCAGGTATATTTAAACTTCTTCTTTCTAGTCCTGTTGCTATAATAATTGCTTTACAACTATATTCATTTTTATCTGTTATTACTTTTTTATTAATACCATTATTAATACTTTCTGCTGTTTCATAAATAAGTTCTGCACCTAAAGAAGTTGCTTGAACATATAAATTAGTTGCTAAATCTACTCCTGAGATATCAATAAAACCTGGATAATTTTTTACATGTGGTGCACTAATAATTCTTCCACCATAGTTTTGTTTTTCTATTATTAATACTTTTTTACCAGATCTAACAGCATATATAGCAGCAGTTAATCCTGCTATACCAGCACCTATTATTACAATATCGTACATAATTAATCCTCAAATAAACTTTCTATTTCATTCTTTGGAACTAAACCAATACTTCTTTTTATTTCTTTACCATTTTCAAAAAGAATTAAACATGGTATAGATGAAATATTATAATCTATAGCAATATTTCTATTTTCATCTACATCTATAGCAATTATCTTTTTATTATCATTAGCAATTTGATCTAATACTGGTTTAAGCATTCTACAAGGACCACACCAAGTAGCATTAAAGTCTACTAATACTTTCCCCTCAAAGTTTAAAACTTCTTTTTCAAAAATTTCTTTGTTACCTTCTATTACCATAATAATCTCCTTATAATTATTTTATCATACTAATTATTTTAAATACTATAAATACTATTAAATTTACAATAACAACTGTAGCTCCTGTTGGAGTACTAAATATAAATGAAAGTATTAATCCTATTATAAAAGATATTATAGATATAATAATACTTGATATAACTACGCTTTTAAATTTCTTAAATAATTGCATAGATGATAAAGCAGGAAATATTATTAAACTAGATATTAATAATGATCCCATTAATCTCATACCTACAACTACTACTAAAGAACATAATACTGCAAATAAAGCATTATATACATTAGTTTTAATACCTATTGATTTAGAGAATGTTTCATCAAATGTAATAGCAAATATTTTATTATAAAAGAATAAATATAAGAATAATACTATTATAGTTAATATAATACTAACTATTACATCAGTATAATCAACTCCTAAAATAGAACCAAATAAATAATTATTAATATCTATATTAACGCCTTTTATAGATACTAAAAAAGTACCTATAGCAAGTGATGAAGCACTTGCAAGTGCTATTATAGAATCTCCATGCACCTTATTATTACTATTTAATCTTAGTATTAAAAATGATACTAATATAACTATAGGGATAGAAAAATAAAGTGGAGAAAAATTAAGAACAGTAGCCATGGCAAATGTCATAAATGCTACATGAGATAGTCCATCTCCTATCATAGAATTTCTTCTAAGAACAGTAGATACTCCTATTAAAGATGCACATAATGATATTAGAGTACCTACTATTAAAGCTTTAATCATAAATGAATATGAAAACATTTCTAATATATTACTCATGATGTACTCTCCTTAAGAAGTCTTCTTTAGTTTCTTCTTTAACTGTTCCATCAGTAACAGATATAATTTTATTACCTATTAAATTACCATGATCTAAATCATGAGTAATCATAATAACAGTTATACCCTTCTTCTTATTTAATTCAGTTACTATATTATATAGATCTTTTTTAGATTCAGAATCTAAGTTATTAGATGGTTCATCTAATATAAGTAATTTTTCAGTAGAGCATAAACTTCTTGCAAGTAATACTTTTTGTCTTTGTCCACCAGATAATTCTGAAAAAGATTTATCTTTTAGATTACTTATTCCAAGTAGTTTTAAATTATCTAATGCCATCTTCTTTTCTTTCTTAGTATAAAATAAAGTTTTATTTAAAGTACCAGATAATACTATTTCTAAAGAAGAAGCTGGAAAATTAGAATCTACTTTAGTTTCTTGTGGCATATAACCAATAAAGTTTTGTTTTAATCCATTAAAATTAATAGATCCACTTAATGGTTTAACTAAACCAAGTATTGCTTTAATTAAAGTAGTTTTACCTGCTCCATTAGGACCTACTACTATAACTAATTCTCCTTCATTAATGGTAAAATTAACATTATCTAATACTATATGATTATCATAACCTATTTTTAAATTTTTTGCTTCTATCATACTCTTACCCCTTTATTACATTTAGTACATTCACCATTAATAATTATGTGTTCATTACTTGTTATAAAATTATGATCTTCTAAAATATGTTTAGATAGTTTATCTGCATATTCACAATCTACATGATATAAAGTACCACATTTTAAACATTTTAAATAAAAATGGTGTCCTACTTTACATTTACCAGTATAATTATATACAGCCTCATTATCATTACTTATCTTAGTAACACATCCATCTTCTTCTAATTTATTAATAATTCTATATATAGTAGTTAATCCTACTTCCTTATTTAACTTATTATATAATTCTTTAATAGTAAATCCATTTTCTAATTTAGATATTTCTTCTAAAATAATATCTTTTTGCTTAGTATTATAAGACATTATAATCACCCCAATTTGAAAACAATTTTCAATTTTATTATATCACTATATTAAATAAATGCAATAAAAAAGACTTATTCAGTCTTTTTTGATCTCATTCCATATACTTTAGGTCCAAAGTCAAATATTGGCTTTTGTTTTGACTCTATTGAATTATCTAAAGTATCAAAATGCTTTTTAATAGCAGAATATAATGGTGAATATATATCACTAAATCTAATAGATATATGTGTAGATGATCCATTATCTTTTTCTAATCCATCTACTGGAGCTATAGTATGAAATTCTATATCATATGCATTATCTCTTCTAATAATATTCATATAATTAGATACATGTATTTCTTTTAATTCATCAGAATACCAAGTAATCATATTATCTTCTTTTTTAAATTCACATCTTTCATTAGTTTCTCTCATAAATGTAGATGCAAAATCTATATTTTCATATAATAAATCAAATGATCTATATAATCCTTCGTCTTCTTTATTAATAGTCATACTTAATGTAAATGGTTTATCATATTCTTGTTCTAAACTAGGATTATCTATAGACCAACAAAAATGATCTAATTGATGTTTAGAATCTAATACACAATCTATATATAGATATTGATCCCCTTCTTGTAACGTAATTCTCTTTTTAAATGAATAATTATCTTTTGTTATTTTCATACTAAACCCTCCTAAATAACCTTATAAAAAAAGATTAAACTACTTAATCTTTTTTTTATTTTTAAAAATAATATTTGTAATAAATAATATTATATTAGCGCCGCCTATACAACCTAAAGCAATGTTTAAATATAGATTAGTATCTTTATAAATAAAACTTAGAACTAAAGCTGCTACTCCTAGAACGAATAATATTAAACAAATAATCATTAATACCTTTTCTTTATTCATATTATCCTCCATTAGATAGATTATATCATATCTTATTTACTTTTGTGAAGACCCTATAAATGAATCTATATCACTAAGTATTATACCAATATTATCTTTATTAAATATAGTTCTATGATTACCAGGATATAAATGACATTCTGCATTTAATTCTAATTCATTAAATATCTTTTCCTGTTTTTTAAATCTATCTATACATTTTGTACCATATACTCTATTTAATATGTTTACTTCTTCATCAGTAAACATATTAAATTTAGATGTATAATTACCATTCTTATCTAATATAAATGTTGCATTACCATTTTCATCTAAATGAGGAGTATAATTACCACATTCATCTACTAATGCTTTATCATTACCATCTTCATCTTTATAATAATAATTTTCAAAATATGGTATACCAGGATCACTTATATCATCTTCTCCCATATAATAAAAGAACTTTATTTGTTTATAAGAATCATAATCAAAATTAGGTATATCATTAATACCAATTGGATAATTAAGTTTAAAACCCTCTAATTCTTTTAAAGGTATAGGCATTAAACCTGCTGTACCACCTACTACTATTGCTTTAATTACTTCAGGATGTAATAAAGCAAAGTGTGATGTTCCTTTAGAACCTTCTGAATAACCAGTCATTATTACTTTATTTGGTACATTAATATTATTGTCTTTTAATATATTAACTGAATAATTAATTATATTTTTAATTTGATCAGGTAAATTAATATATTTCTCTAAATAATCTTTATACCATTTTTCATCATGTTTAGAAAAATCATTATTAAATATATCACTACCTAAGAAATTAGGCCTAAATGCCTCTATTTTAGGTATTACTGGTAATATCATTGGATTACCATTTTTAAATAAATGCATCATTACATTATCTATACTTCCAGTATCAGTTTTAGCATCATCTAATATTTCTTCATATGTTTGAATATTATCTAAAGAAGAATTTCTTCTTCCTCCACCTGATAAAGTCCATGCATATATTAATTCAGGATAATTATTTAATTTATCTGGAATAATAATAGTAAATGGAAAATTAAATCCCTTTTCAGGACTAGGATCTACTTTTATACAATTATATTCTTTATTTCCATATATAAATTTATCCATTATTACCACCTTCTTTAATAATTATATCATATTATTATTTACATTTATTATCATATAAATTATAATAGATAATACTTTTTGTAAAGAGGTTTAAGATGAAAAAAGATGCATATAATATTCATAGTGATATACAAAAAATAGAAAAATTGTCTTCTAAAGAGATTGATGAATTATATAGACAAGAAAATGTTGGCGGTAATAAGTTCGAAAAGAAACTAAAACAACTTAAGCAAGAATATGAAGATTTAACCGGTAAAATAGTTGAAGACTCAGCTGAATCAAGGCTTTATAATGCTATATTTAGATCAAGCGATGAAAGAAAAAAAATAAATGATAATAATTCAGATATATATAAAAAAAGAAGAGCCTTAGAAGAACAAATTGAACAATATAAAGAATATGTAGAAGAATCAAAAGTAGAACTTGTTGGTGTAAATATTACTAATAATAGAGTTTTTCCATCATATGAACTACAATTAAAAGTAATTGAAGCTAACCTATACCTATGTGAAATATATGCTAACAAATATTATGATAAACTAAATGGTAAAGTTCCTTATGACGATTTATTTCAAACAGCATATTTAGGATTACATAGTGCTGCTAGATATTATATTCCATCTGATATAGCTACATTTAATACTTATGCATCTAAATGTATAGAAAATAGAATTGATAAAGAATATATACATAAGAAAAAAAGAAAGAAAAAAGATTTATCATATAATGAAATCTTATTAGAATTAGATTTATTATTAGACTTTATTACATTATGGGATACTAAAAGATATGGTAAAACTATAGAATTCATAAACAATAATAACCAAAAATTATATTTAATGGGCGTTCCTAAATACTCTATTCAACATAGAAAAAGAACTAAAGGGGAAAAGAAAAAAACATTATGGTTATATTTTGTAAAAATATATAATAGTGTTACAAAATCTATAGGATTATCATTATCTATTTCTAATGAAGAAAGAGATATAATATCTCAAGAATTAGTACATAAACATAAATTTGGTAATGAACTAAAGAAAGCAACATTTGAATCATATTTAAAACTATATATGAATAGATTAATAAATGCTATTATTTATAATGAAGCAATTAAAGAACTTAAAGAAAATGACTTGCCTACTACTGATGAAGAAATAATAAGATGCGCAAATAAGATTATAAGAAGAAATAAAGCCAGATTTAGTAGGATTAAAAAACTTAGTACTGAAATAAACGGTGTGTCATTATCAAAAAATGATAAAATATGGTGTGAATATATAAATCGATATCAACAAATGTATGGTATTGATAAAATGTGGTACGATACTATCTGGGATAAAGGTGGAAGAGTTAATAAACCTTTTGATGAAGAATGTGAAGATATATATCCAGAATGGTTATATAGAGATGAAATTAAATCCTTTAAAACTTATTATAAAATAATTACAGATAACATTAAAAAAATAGATGAAAGCTATGATGAAAATATAGTTTCATGTTTTAATGTAATACTTGGAGCACTTAAAACAATTCAGGAAGACAAAGATATTAAAGACATCGATGCAAGATATATTGAGGATAGAGATGTAAGAATGGAATTCTTAAGTATGGCTAATCCTCCACTAACAGATGATGATTTTGATTATGATTTAAGTGATATAAATGCAGCGTATGATAAATTCAAAACTAAGACACTTCCAAAACTTCAAAAAGTTATTAGAATGCTTGAAATAGAAAAAGAAGTAAAGTATTTTAGAGATGAAGTTGAAATATCTACTAATGAGATTAATAATTATTATGATAAATTAGATGAAAAGAAAAAAATAGCCAAACAAAGTTATGATGAAATGGCTAATATAAGTTTATATATTATTAAAAATATAGCTGGCAAAAAATTTGTTGAAAGTCATGGATACTATCATAAAGTATTAGAATACCGCCTTAGAGATTTAGATCCTGTTCAAAAATCAAAATTAATTGATGATTATGAGGAATTAGTAGAGATAGCTCTTAATACATGTGAAAACACAAGTATTAGTTTAATAAAAGAAACTGAAGATGCTGAAGACCATGTAAGTTATTATGCTGGAAAAATCAACGATGATTTATCTTCAATGTTGTGGAAAATGTCTGAGAAATCTGAGCATAATTGGTTTGCTCGTTTTACAAAAGACGAAATAAACATTATTAAAGAAAAAAATCCTGTAGTTTATGGTTTACTTAATGATGTATGGAATAGAAGAATGACAATGTATGACTTCTATACAAAATTTAAGGGTGAATATTTAAAAGAATTAACTGAACTTGTTAAGCCTGAAAATGGGTTTGATGAAGAAGCAGTAGATGCAATTAAATATGCTAATGAAACAATACCTAATATAGATAAAAATGTTAGTTTATATAGAAAATATGAAAAAGAATTTAAGGAAAATATTTCCAAAATTCTTGAACATAATAATGCAATGCTAGAAAAAGCATTAAAGGAAAATGACGGATATAACTCATTAGATGACTTTATTAATGATGAAAATAAAAATAGCGCAGAAAGATATTTTAGAGAAAATAAAGATAAATTTAAATATATATCTAACGGGCTTGCTAAAAGTATAGAAGAAACTAATGCTGATATTGAAATTTCAAGAAGTATAGAATCTATTAAGAGAGAATATGTTGGAATGATAATTAACGCAATTCCAAGTGAACAGTATTTTGCTGACGTACATAAAGTATATTCACATAGATTCCCAGGTATATATGAATTAATAGATAAATGGAAAGATAATCATGATGCTGATGAATTCCTAGATGAATTTAGAAATACTCAGTTACCAAAAATAAATGATTTAAAACATCATCATGATAAAACAAGACAAGGTACTTATAGACTTGCATATTGTAAAAAAATAATGGGTGAAAGAAAGAAAAGAGTCCGTAAAATGTCTGATAATGTTGTTAATGGTATTTATGAACAAAATAGAGAATTATTCTATCTTAGTTTATTTACTAAATTAAAAATTAAATTATGGGATCAAGATAAACTAGATGAAATTAAATCATTCTACTCTGCTCAAAGAAAGAATAATGATCATTTTATGGAAGAGTTTGATGATAAAAAAGAATATAAGTCAGTAACTACATTTAATGAAAAGATACATACTTTAGAAGATGAAATTATAGCTAAACAATTTAGAGCAGACTATAATTCATGTTTATTAGAATTATCCACTTTAGAAAGAAGAGTTTTAAAAAGATGGATTGATGAAAATGGTAAACATAGTTATACTTCTAAAGAAATAGCTGAAGAACTTCAAATAGATGAAGGTGAAGTTAAAAAAATTAAAACTAAAGCATTAAGAAGTATTAGAAATAATCCTAGAATGCAAAAGTATAAAGGTACATTTTTGGATTAAAAAAAGACTAGAGAATTCTAGTCTTTTTCTTATATTCTATTATAAATAATACTATTGCAATCACTATAATAAATATACTAAATATTTGATTTTTTGTTATTAATTCTTTAACATGATCATATCTTAAAAAATCTAAAGCAAATTTAAATAAAGATACTAACATTAAAGTAATATAATTAATATATTTTTTATCTTTAAAATGATTAACAACTAAGAATAATATTATAAATACTATTACCTCAGTTATTTGTACAGGAAATTGCCATATATTCATTTCTCCTAAATATTTTATTTTAAATATACCTTCATATGGAATACCGGAACAACATCCAACAATTGAACATGCTATTTTAGTTAAACCATATATTAATGGTAAAGATAATATAGAATATTCAACTAATGAAGATTTTACTTTTATTATTTTATCAAATATAACTGATGCAATAACTACACCAAATAATCCACCATAAGATGATAAACCTGCAGATAAGAAATCTTTATCACCATAAGCAAATACTGTATACATTTTTCCAAATACAAATGCACACATTGCATACATTACAAAATATAGTATTAGTTGATTATTAGTATATCCATCTTTTTTTAAATGGTACGCAATATATATTAATCCTATTAAAACAGATAAAACAATTATTATCCCATATATAGGAAAGTTTATCTTAGGTATAATCATTTCAATTAATAACTTTCTGAAGCAGCACAAGCAAGGCAAGATGCAAAACATGTAACAAGGAATATAACAGCAGCTATACATGTTGTTATAGCAGCAACTATTATTATCCACATAACTACTTTTAAGAATTTATTATTTGGATATTTAACTCTACCTATAATCATTAATACTATACCTGCAATTGGTAATGTTCCAGCCGCACTAGATAAATATCTGAATAGAATTGAATCATAATCATATGTATAAAGAAGGCCATAAAGTAAACCATATACTAGATATGTTCCAAAATATAAACATAAAGCTAATATACCAAATATATTACCACCTTGTTTATTTGTTACTGGTTCAGCTTTTACAGGTTCAGCTTTAACTACCTCTTTCTTCTCTTCAGTTACTTTAGAACCACATCCTGCACAAAACTTAGATCCTGATTCTAATTCGTTTCCACACTTTTCACAAAATTTACTCATATTAGATTTCCTCCTAATATAATTGTAACATAAAAAAAGACTAAGTATTAGTCTTTTTTACATTGTTATACTATAACCTATCAATTGTATCTATACCTAATACTTTTAAAGCATTAGTTAAAACTGTTTCTATACCCTTTAATAATCTAATTCTAGATGATTTAAGAACTATATCTGATTCATTAGATATATTTACTTGTTCATAGAAACTAGAGAATAAACTAGCTATATTAAATATATATTTAGTTAAATGAGTTGGTTCATTAGATCTTAATAATGAATCTATTAACTCAGGGAATATAGATAACTCTTTTACTATTTTCTTTTCTATATCATTTTCAAATCTAATTTCATTAGATAATTCTATATCATTATTTCTTAAAATAGATTTAATTCTTACTAAACTATATAAGATATACATACCAGATTCACCTGTGAAACTAGTTGCATTTTCTAAATTAAAGTTAACTATTTTATTCTTAGATACATTAAGCATTGTAAACTTAATACATGCATTAACAAGAATATTTAACTTATCATCTGATACTTCACTATTTCTTGATTCAAACTCTTTTAAAAGTGTTTCTCTAACAGCTTTCATAAAGTCTGTTACTAATACTACTGTACCAGCTGATGTAGACATCTTATCACCATCAAGTAATACATATGAATAACAAATTAATTCTGGTGCTTTATATCCAAGTATATCTAATACAGCTGCTATTTGTTTCATATATGTTTCTTGGTCTTCACCTAATACAATAAAATTATTTTTAGAGTTTAGATTAATCTTCTTTATTGTATAAGCTATATCTCTAAGTGGATATAAAGATGTTTTATTAGATCTTGTAAGAACTAATACTGGTTCTTTAGTAGGTATATCATAATCAGATAAATCTACATATAATCTACCAAGTTCATCTTCATGTAATTTACCACTCTCTTTTAGTTTATCTAATATACCATCTAATTCATTATTAAATACAAAATCTGATTCATGAGTAAATACATCAAAATGAATATTAAGTTCACTAAATATTTTTAATTGACCCTCTACACACTTATCAGTTATTTCTTTAAATCTAGAAATCATTTCTTTATTACCAGATTCTACTTCTTTTAAATAATCAAATGCTTTTTGATCAATAGATTCATCTTCTTTAGCAGCATTACTTATTTTTACATAAGTATCTAATATAGAAGAAAAACTATCATCTTTTAAACCATATTCTTCTATACCAATAACTAATAATGCTATTTTTAAACCAATATCATTAATGAAATAATGTCTTTCTACATTGTATCCAGTAAACTGATATAGATTACTCATAAAGTCTCCAATTAAACTATTTCTACATCTTCCTATATGAGGTTCTGCATTAGGATTAATAGATGTATGTTCTATTAATAAAGACTCATTATTACCTTGATTAAGCGATCCATAATTAGTATTAGATTCTATATCATTTATTACTTTATTACTAAACTTATTATAATCTAAATAAAAGTTAATATATGGTCCCATTACTTTAATCTCAGAAAAATTATTTTCATCATCATTAAATTTTTCTTTAATAAGATTAGCTATTTCAATAGGATTATTATATTCTTCATTTCTTAAATTAGCACATTGAATACTATAATCCCCCATATCTTCTTTAGGTGGAATTTCTATTTTAATTTTATCCTCTGAAACATTTAAAATTTCTAATATTTTTTTAATAATATACTTTTTCATATTTACCTCCTTATAAACAAAAAAGAACTCTACAATAAGGGCGAATAAATATCCGCGGTACCACCTTACTTCATAGAATTCCTATGCACTCTTTTTCTTAACGCGAAATAACGTAATAACTCAAAGGTTCATTCATATAACATTATCATTCTCTTTCACTAGCCGAGAACATCACTAAGATAAGTGGTTATATTACTACTCCTTTTTCTTTGTCATTTAATATGCATAAATTATAGCATTTATAATTTTATTTGTCAAAAAACTATCCCCTACGTCTAAATATTTTAGCAAATGGGTTTTCTTTACCACTTTTAGAGTCTAGACTCTTCATACAGTCATAGTCTTTTGTAATTTGTTTACTTTCTATCAAACCTTTTTCTATATCAGTAAAAAATGAAGTAATACTATCAACAGAATATGTAGCAAATTCATTTCCTTTTTGAGATGCTTTAGCATCAGTATGCATATCACAACTACAACCTGATAATTCTCCTAATTGATACATTTTATGATCAAATACTATATAATTAGATATATCTTCCATATCTCCAGAAATAAGTTGGATACCAAGTATACTTTCTCCTTTAGTATTTCTTTTATAGAAAACATATTTGTTTTGAGTATCTATTTTCATACTCTTTAATGTTTTTCTTGTAGATACTATTAATTTATCTAATTCACCTATACGAAAATTATCATCTAATTTACCTTTATTAAGTTTAACTTCATCACTATAATGTTTAAAAACCATTTTGTATTTCCCCTCGCACATACTATAATACTATATTAACCATATAAATACAATTATTTTTTTTCTGGTTTAAATATAGTATTTCCAAGTACAATTAATATAATACCTGTTACTAATAAACATATAGATATTATAAAAATAACACAACTTAATTTAAATAATAAATATAATATTATTAATAAAATTGCTAATGAAGAATAATGTATACCTACTAAAGTAAATATAATTCTAAATGCTTTTTTAACTCCTACTTTAGATAAAGAACCTTCTCTAGAATTATTATATACATATATTTGTTTATCTATATAAGAACAAGTTTTAGGTTTAATCATATCATTAAACTTTTTATCTTCAGCAAAATTAATATCTTCTTCAAATCTAGTATTACCTATCAAATCTTTTTTATATACTTTACTCCATACAGTAGGATTCCATATTGGAGGTCTATCTGTTACAACAACATCATGTTTATTACTAACCCAACTTAAATAAATAATATCGTTATCTTCTTTTATTTTCTTTTTTATTTCAGATATATAATCCGCTGTAACCATATCATCAGCATCTATAAACGCTATATATTTACCTTTAGCATTCTCAATACCTACATTTCTAGGTTTACCTGCTCCACCACTATTTTTTTCTAAATGTATTACTTTAGCATTTAATTTATCTAACTCTTTTTCATTACATCCATCATCTACTATTATTACTTCTACTTCATCATCTAATTGAGGTTCTAATACTGTAAATAATCTTTTAATATGATCTAATACATTATAATAAGGTATAATAATTGTTAATTTCATATATTGTCACCTATAATAATTATATCATAATAAAAGACTAGTTTTCACTAGTCTTTTTACTATTATTATTTTTTAATGTCATAGGATCTTTAGAAAATGGTGCTGGAGCACTATCATCTTTTTTCTTAGATTCTATGATATCAGATAAGTATTCCATTTTTTCATCTATATCTGTTACTGTTAAATATGGAGTTTTACTTAAATCACATGTAATACCTAATTTAGTTAATTTAGTAGCACCAGTTCCATCTTTACCTATAATAGATACATTAAATGGTGTCCTATTAAGTAAACCATTTTCTATCTCTTCTCTATTATTACTAATAGCAAAATTATCTACATGACGAGCAGATCCATAACTAAGCCCTAGTTTTGAAGGGCAATTATGGTTATTAAAATATGTAATAAATATATTATTAATTTCATCTCTTAATCTAGTTAACTCTTCATCACTAAGATTAAATCTATTAGGTAAAAAGAAACCTGTTAAATCAAAAAATGATCTCCAAAGATATCTCTCTGATGAATATGAATATGTAATATAATCTTTATCTTTAAAGCCATCATATTTAATCATTGATTCTGAAGGATAATATATTTCAAATGCAGTATCATCTACAAATACTATATCTTTAAATCTTAATCCTCCACCTTGTCTAACTATTTCAACAAGTTGATTTGCCCTATCTTCAGATAAATTTACATTAGATTCTTTAACTTTCTTTATAAATAATTCACGAAACTCTTTAACTGTAGGTTCATATAATGATCCCCCTATCATTTGAAAATTGTTTCTACATTCTTCTATTAACTCTATAGAAAAATCTATTTCTCTTAACTCTTTTTTTAAACATTCAATAGTTTGTTTAGTCCATTTTAAATCTTCTATGCTTTCTTTTGCCATATTATTTCTCCTATAAGTTGTTATTATATATTATCTTTGTATATATGTAAATAAAAAAGACTAGTTTTACTAGTCTTTTTCTTCTAATAACTCGGGATACCTTTTTAATTCTATATCATTCACATTTATTCTTAGTTCTTTTAATAAATCAAATAATAATTCTGTCTCTTTATCTAAATCATAATCATACTTTTTTATTTCTATTTCTATATATTGTCCAAGGTTTTCTACATCATCAAATGAGAACTCATATTTATCTTTATACATATAAATAGTTCTATGTTTATTAACATGTACAGATTCATTTAAACCTATACAATTAAATATTATTTTTAAATTTTCTAAATTATCTATAGATACTTCATATTCTTCTAATAAGTTTTTACTATTTAGTTTTTTATAGTTTAAAATACAATTACTATTTTCCATTCTTATTCTAAGCCATTCTTTATTCATATCTCTATAACTTAATTTATAATAAATAGCTCTTTGATATTCTTCATTTATAAACCTAGAATAATCTTTAATAGTATTCAATATTCTATTTTGTTCATGTTCATTAGATCTTATTTTTAATTCTAGTTCTATATTACTATTATTACCTTCATTTATAAATGATAGAAAATTAGTATTTAGTATTCTACATATATCTGAAAGCATGTAGATATCTGGCTCTGTTCTATTACTTTCCCAACTAGATATAGTTTTATCCGATACAAATAATTTATCTGCTAAAACTTGTTGTGACATTTTATTTTTAATTCTAAGTTCTTTAATTCTCTCTCCAATATTTATCATAGGGACCTCTTTATACAATTATTTTAACATATATCTTTTGGTTTAAGGCCTAATTTCTTTTCTTCCTTTTGTATTTTTTCCATAGATTTAATAAACTCAGTAATAAGACGTTCTCTAGTAGCACCCTTGTTTTCTTCCTTTATCATTGCAAATACATCCATACCTTGTTTTAATTCACATTTAATACCTGTATTAAATCCTATTACTCTTCTTTCAAATCTTTTTAAATAATCAAATCTTATTGAATCATCTTTACTTAGATTATCTTTATCTTTCCATAGACTATCTCTTAAACCACAGTTAACACATGCACATCCATATCCATCTTCTATATCAATATGATCACACATAGATACTTTTTGAAATACTGTTCTTTCATATTCTTTATCTTCTCTTTCTTTATAATCATCTGCTGGTGATAATCTAAAATATGGTGCAAATATACTTACTTCTCCAATTACTGTCATAATTCCTCCTATGCTGTACCCTTAATTTCTAAAGCATTAAAGGCACCTACTAATACTATATCCTCTTTATTATATTTATATGTAGTTGAATATCCTTCAAATTCCTCTAATACAAGTTCATCTTTATTCTCATATGGATTAATATCTTTAGTAGATAATTCTATTTTTATTTCTAGTTCTCTTATAATATTTAGTCTATTAAAGAATTCTTCTCTTATTATACTTTTTGTTTCTTTATCATCATATTTAGAAGTAATACTTTTTAATAGTTCATCATTTAGAGCAATTCTTTCTTTAATAGCTTCGTTAAATGAGTTATATACATTCTTTACACATACAAAGTGATCTTTGTCGATATCTGTTCTTTTCCAAGTTGAATTGTCTGCAGTTATGTAAGGGCAAGAAATAATATATTCTGCAGAATATTGTCCATCCATATAAAATTCATTTCTATCACCCACTACATAACATTTAGTTATCATATAGCCATATACAATAGATGAATCAGTTATAGGATCAATGTCCTTTATAGGTACAACTGCATACCTAATTGGATAATTATTTTTCATAGTATCCCTCCTTCATTTTCATAATAACATATATTAACTATCCTTATTCTCTACGATTTGTAGAGTCTTTATTCGCTAGTATTATTACTTTATTCTTCTTTGGAAATAATAATTTTTCCATATAATCAAGTATATTATATTCATTTCTTAACTCTATACATTTTTCAAATTTCATTTCTCTAGCTAGATTAGCCATTTTACTTTTCAAATTATTTAGATAATAATAAATATTCTTTTTAGGTTCTTCACTTTTTTCTAAACCCATCATTTTAAGTGTTTTATTTATTACATTATCACATGTCATTACTTCTAAAACATCTAATGGTAAATGTGATCTATCATATATAAGATGATAAGGTGTTATTACATCTCTTATATTAACTCCTCTATCATCATCTCTATAAAATACTCCTCCACAATCTCTAAAAAACTTACTTGTATCATCTCTACTTAATACAAAAATAAATTTTAATTCTCTCTTTTTTGCTTCCTCCAGTAGTATTTTTTCAAATTCAGATAACTGATGAAATGTAACTTTCTTAATATTACTGTTATTACCCATTAAAATAAGAAATAGATTTGTAGCCAAATCTTCTAATCTTAAAAAATATTTATTATCCATAATATCCCTCCAACCTCATAGTAACATAGTGTCAAGGATAAAATTCTCTACAGTTTGTAGAATAAAAAAAGACTAGATTAATCTAGTCTTTTTTAATAATTATTTTGAAGCTTCTTCTCTTTCTATTGCTTCTTTACGAATTCTATATCTATTATGAATATCTTTAATATATGTCATTTTAGCTGCATCACTTATATCAGTCAATAAAATATAATGCTCAGCTAATAGTAATATTCTTTTAAAAGTATCAAGTTTTCTCTTTTTAAACTCTATACTGTTTTTATTAGCAGATAATGATTCATCATATTTCATATAATGGTATCCTAAATAGTCTATAGCTTTAACCTTTTTAGATTTAGCTAATACATATGGTATAATTGCAAAATCTTCAAGAACATTTGTAGATGGAAAAGTAGTACCATTATATAATTCTTTTTTTATAGCATATGTCCATGGGAAAGTATTAATTTGTTTTTCACCAAGGCACCACTTTAATAATGCTTCTTCTCCAGTAATAACACCTGTAGGTTCTACAGAATATCTATATGGATCTTTACCATACTCTAATTGTTTTTGATTTTCAGTTGCTGGTTCAATAACATTTTGAAACCTTATGATATCTAAATTATCGTTTTCTTTATCAATATTCAATAATAAATCAGGTTCAATATAATCATCTGGATCTACGAATAAAACATATTCTCCACATGCATTACTTAATAATATATTTCTAGTTTCACCTATACCAAAATTCTTAGAATTTCTAATCAAATGTATTTTTGGATCATTTAGATTGCTTAAATATTCATAAGACCCATCTGTAGAGTAATCATCCACAACTACTATTTCATAATTGGTATATGATTGATTTTGAATAAACTTAAAATACTTTTTTAAGAATTCTAATTGATTATGAACAGGGACCAATATCGAATACTTAATCATTATCTATCACCACCCTTAAATACTTAATTCCAATATTTTTTAATACATAAATAACATTGGCCTTCTTTTGAACTAATATCTTTTAATTTTTCTATATCAGTTCCTTTCTTGTAATTAATTGCTTCTTCTATTTTTCCTAATAATATTAATTTATTAAATGTTTCTTTCATTGATTTTTCAATTTTAGAAAAATCATCTGTAATTATATTTCCTAGTGGAGGAACACACTTCCATGCACACGTAAAAACATTACCATTAATATCAATAAACAAATATGGATTTAATTCAGACTTTTCAGAATTCATACAATTCATAATTGTTTGTTTTTCTGTATCTAAATTAGCACCTTTTCCTAAAGCTAGGGCTTTATCTTGTTCAAGGAATCTAATAATTGGAGTTTTATCTGATTCATAGTCTTTTATTTTTTTGACTTTATCTAAATCTACTCCGCCATCTTTATGAAATGGATCAAGAGAAAATCTAATTGAATCTACACCAATTATTTTTAATTCTTCTAATATTTCCTTTATATTATTTTTATAAATATAAATACCATTACTCTCTATTTCTATTTCGATACTTGAAAATCTTTCTTTTAATAAACGAATTGTATATACTAACAAATCATTTACTAGGAATACTTCACCACCAGTTAAAGTTACTGATTTGGTATTACCTGGAAGATTATATACTATTCTTTGTACTTGTTCGTTAGTTAATGTTTTTTTTATTTTTTTACTTATATCTGACATGTAACAATGTGAACAATTAGCATTACAACATTCAGTTAATATTATATTAAAATGATACATAATATCACCTAATATGTTAATAAGAATTCAACATCATCTAGATTAGAAACTAGTGCAAGCTGAGCTCTTATCATTTCTAACATTTGATTATCAAATATTGAACAACATGAAGAACATCTTTCTGGAACACATTTTCTAATTTCTTTAGCATGATTTCCCATCATTACTTCTTCCAACTCATTTTCATTACCAGTTAATTTTCCATAATGTGATTTTTCTATATCTTTTATTTTTTCCCAATGTGTACATATAATTAAATTTGGTCCGTATAGGATTGGAGATACAAGTGAACTATAACATTGACTTGGTTTTTGATTTTCATCAATTTTTCTATCATAATACATGTAATCTAAATCATGAGGAATTTGAACATGTAATAATCCCATACTTTTATAATTATTACGAAGTTCTGTTAATTCTGTAACTGTTGATTCTGATAATCTATATTTTTCCACAAAATCATGTAAAGGTATTAAAATCTTAACTATTTGGAAACTATCAGCTCCGGCTTCTACTAAATCCTTAGCAGCCTGCATATATGAGCCTTCATTTTCAGGACGCATACATGTTCTAGCTCCAATCATTAATGATCCTTCTCTACCATACTCTTTTCTTTTTTCTACTAGTTTCTTTATTAGATTTATAGCCTTTTCATATGTAAAAGGATTTGTTTGATTTCTTTGTGCTGAATACTTTTTATAAGCAACCTCATTTATACCAGGTAAACTTATTCTTACATAATATGCATACTTTGCTAAAGCATCAATTGTTTCTTCATTTAATTGACTTCCAGAAGTAATATATACTGATTTCATATTACATTCTTCAGCAGCATATTTAATTAATTCAGCACGATGTGGATACATATCCGGATTTCCTTCACCAGACATTTCAAATCTAATACTATCTAATCCTCTTTCGCGAGAATATCTTGAAATTTCTTTTAATACTTTTTTATAATGATCAATATCAAAATTAGTAAAACCTAAATTATCTTTTGCCCAATTTCTAGTATCAACTGCTAAACAGTCTTTACAATTAAAATCACAAAAATTATAATCATGTGAATCTAATGACATAATTGGTAAATTTGGAATCTCATGTTTCATATATTTAATCATCATATTAGCATAGTCTAAAATACTTAAAGGATAAAAGTGTTGATTTTGAATTATGTTTAATTCAAAAATAACTCTTTTACTAGCCTTATGAACTAAAATTAAACTTTTTGCTTTCATTTTTTTCTCTTTTTCTGAAAAAGATTTTATACCATTTTTTATTACTTCATTAGAACTTTTTGTTACTTCTGTACTTACTAATTCATATATATTGTTTTCTTTATCTATTGCAATTTGCATGTTAAATCCCCTCAACTATTTCTATTATTTTTTTATAATCTATATTCATTATTTCATTTTTGCCATTATTTATTTCATCAATTAATGATAAAAGATTTGTTTTTATATTATTGTATTCCAGATTAGTTATTTGTTTATCCTCTAATAACTTATCTAAATATTCTTCATTATATATTTTTTTTTGAAAATCACATATTACATACGCTGTTTTTAAATTTCTAAAAACAGGTATATTATCTATAAATTCATTTTTTAGACTTAATAAAAAATATTTTTCTATTACTCTTTTATTAGAATCTAAATGTATTCTACATATATAATTACTATCCATAGGAATAACTTCCATCAAATAATAATTATTATCTATTATTTTTAAATCATGTCCATCTTCATTTATAATAAATGGCTCAGCTTTTAAAAACTTTTTTATAGCTATATGTGTATTCTTTGTAGAATATTGATAATAAATATAATCATCAATACCCTTTAAATATGTACTACTTATATAAGAATTCATAATAAATCCTTTATATCCATATTTACATATTTATTTGTTCCTTCTTTAATTTCCTTATACAATTGATTTGTTGCTTCTTTTATAATGTCATAATCTTCTTTTGTTATAATTCCATTAACTAATGCATCCTCTAATTCATCTTCATCAATTATTTCTATTTGATCATTAGTTATTGTAATATCAATAAAAGCATCATCATAATATGGAATTCTTGTTTCTTCATCAATACCATTACCTAAACTAATATCAAAATAATATTCTAATACTTCTTTTTTTTCGTTTAAAAATACTCTCATTGAATACTTTTCATTCTTAGGTAATAATTCTAATATATAATAACCATTATCAATTACCTTTAAACCATTACTTAATATAAATGGAGTGGCATCAATTATTTTTTTAATAGATAGCCAATAATCATCATTAGAATAATCTATCTTTATTATATATTCTTTAACATCTCTTAAATATTTATTACTTATTAATCTTTTTCTCATTTCCTACCTCATCATATATTAACCTAGAGTTATAATCTGCTAATAAATGATATCTTATAAATTCTAAATAACTCTTTGCAGGATTATATATTATTTCTTCTTCCCAACCATATGATATATATGAAGCTATAGCTCTACTAATAACATCATTAACATAATCATCACAATAAGATATCTTTGGTTTCCCAGAACACATTATTTGTAAAGCATGTAATCTCATTAACATATAGTCTTTATAATCTTTTATAAAATCATTTTTATATGATTCATAATAATTTTCTTCTATAAACTTTTTTGCCATATCAGCATGGAGTCTAGCATATTCCCTTGTCAACATAATACCATCAGGTAAAATGTATCCTTTTGGAATATAAAGTTCTCTATCATATTTATCATTAGGATAAGCAGCATTATTAAATTTTCGCTCTCCCCCCACTATATATATACCATGCTCATTTTTTAATAAATCTGCCATAATTTCTATACCTCTATACTATCAACAACATTACCATTAATATCATAAATTACAAATTTTCTATTTTCATAAATAGCATATGTTGCAATATCATTTCTTGGTAAAGAAATAGATCCTACATTTATGTAAATCATATCATCGTTCTTTTTAATATATGGTGTATGTTCATGACCATATACAAGAATACCTTTTCTATTAAGTTTTCTATTTTTTTCAAAACTGTGCTCATTACCATGAGTAATATATATATCTAATCCATCTGTGCAGATTAAAGATATACCATCACTTATTGGAAAATCACTAGTTTTAATATCAACAGATGAATCGCAATTACCTTTCATACATATTAACATATCACTATATTTAGTTAAAAAATCATGTACTTCATTACTATTAACAGTATATTTTTCAGTGTATGTTGGACCTGCATAATATAAATCTCCCAAACATACTAATTTGTCATACTTTGTTTCTTTTAATTTTTTTTCAATTAATCCTAAATTGTTTGTTATTCCATGAATATCAGAAATAAATAAAATTTTCATCGTAATACCAACCTCTTTTCTAAAAAGTTAAAATTATAGTCTTGATTATTAATTTTAATTATTAAACCACTATTAGTATATTCACAATTTAACCCAATACTTTTAGCAAATTTAATCATTTCATTATAATAACCTGATATTATTATATCATTATTTAATGCTTTATTATTTAAAAAAAGCATTCTTAATAAGTATTCTTCATAAATTAATAAAGCTAATAATTTATTTCCTATACTTGCAACCTTTTCTATATTTAATTTTTCTATTTCTTCCCTAATAAAAGTTCTATTACTTTTTATAGGTAAGTTACTATCTTGTTTAGATAATACTGCAAATTGATCTAAAGCTTCTTGTATTGGAGTATCAGCATTATCTATAAAAAATGCATCAAAATCATATAAATATGAATAGTTTTCCGAATGGAATCTATCAAACGTATTTATAATTGGTTCATGACGTTTTAACACTCTTTTAAAACGTGTTGTCATATCACAACTAATATATACTTTTTTTATACTTAACCCTGTTGCTTCTTCTATTTTCCTACTATCGCCAGATATTATAATTGAATTTTCTGACAAAGAACTCCTTAAAATACCATAATAATTATCATTTTTAAATTTATATTCGACAAATTCACCACTAGCTATTTTTTCTTCAAATTCATCTCTACTTATAAAATGGTACTCTATACCATCAGTTTCACCATTACGTTTAGGTCTAGTTGTATAACTAACACTTCTTTGAAATCCTTGCTTATATAATTCATTAGCAATAAATGTCTTACCTGACCCATTTTTCCCTAGTATCTGTATCATAATTATTGCTCCTTTAGAATTACTCTGCATTCATTAGCAGAAATAATTTCTTCAACATCATATAATAAATCATTTTCAAAAATTGATGCACAATCATCACATGTAGTACCACATTTATCAAATACTTGATTTAAGTGATTTGAATTATTATAGTCTAATTTCCATTCACTAATATTATTTAAAACCTTTGCTACTTTACATGGCAAGATATTATCACGATATAAGTATGGTTTCATCTTTGAAGCATAACATTTTCTAGAATTTCTTTCATCTAATTCAAATCTTGGATAATATAATATAGAAATATCTCTTACACTTATAAATCTACATTGATTATTAGAAGAATATTTTTCTTCTAATTGTCTAATAATTTGTTGATTATCATCATTAACTAAAATGTTTTCAGTATCAAGTGGTATTAACTCTTTAGATACTTGAAAAACATCAACACCAATTCTTACAAAATCATTCATTATTTGATTATATAATTTTACTTGATTTAGATTTATATATGTTTTAACATGTAACAAAGCACTATTATTAGATTCTTTACGAATTAGTGATAATTTATCTAAAAACAATTGATATTCTTCTGGGGTAATCATATTATCTAAGAATATTTTAAAATATGTAATATTTTTAAAAAAACTAATTAATGAACTATTTAATTTGCATATATTCTTTATATTTAAACTAACTAATATTTTTCTTTTAGATAAAAATTGTATTATTTCACTAATTTTATTTATTTGCTTATCGCTATATGTATCTTTAATTAATATTTCAACGGCTTTTAATGAATTAAATTCATTTCTACTAAGTAATTCTACATAATCAATTAATTCATCTATCTCAATAATATTTAATGAAATAATCTTTTTAATTGATAAATTACTTATATAATCAACAATTGATAATGGATATAAATATAAAGACTGTATATTATTACAACAATATAATTCTTTTCCATTAGAGTCAACCAATAATAATTTAGAATTATAATTAAATAACTCTCTTATATCACACTTAATAGTTTCAGCGTTCTTTAAAATTAATTCATATTCTTTTTTCATATAGCCTACCCCTTTATAGATTCGTAAAAAAGTGATTTGTATTGATATAACATAAAAAACTGGCTATATTATAGTCTTAAAAGCCATATTTGTCAAACAAAAAACCAGCTTTATGCTAGTTAATAATTTGTAGGAAAGAATAAAGATATTTTCATTAATAATTATTGTTTCCATAATGACTCCTATGGTCCTACATATGTAGATCCAGTAAATAATACATGTATAATAATATCTATTAAGAATAATCCTATTACAATATATGTAATTATTTTAGTAGGTAACTTTTTAATACCTAAGAACTTTTCTATTAGAGGAATAACAAAATATACTCCAATAATACCTACTATACCAAACTTTAGACTTGTTTTAAGAGCTATTCTTCCTTGGAAATTCATAAACATATTACTATAATCCCAAAGTTTTCTCCAGTCAGATTTCATAAAATCAATAATATATGTAGTTAGTAATTCTACTAATGTAGACAATAAAACTATGTATATATAAATTAATAATGGTCTAATATTTAATTTACCAATTTTAACAGGCTTCTTTTTTAACTTGTTAAATAGGAAATAAATAAGCAACCCACCTGCTCCATATACTGGAAGCCATGGGCCAAATAAAACTCCTCTATTAACAAATATATGATCTTCGATTAAAAATAAAGCTACTTCATATATCCAACCTACTATACTAAAACATATAAAATAAAATAATAAATCTGTTATTTTTTCAAAAATATTTTTCATTTATTACACCTCTAGCATAATCATTATACCATAAAAAAAGACTAGTAAACTAGCCTTTATAATTTTAATTCTCTTACTTTATTAACAGTATTATCTAGACCAGGAGTTAAATTAATAACTTCTAATTCTGGTGGATAAATAATATCTAATAATTGTTTCATACCAGGTATAGCTTTTATAGGTGACCCAAATGAACCATCTGCTACTTTAGTAGCACCACCAGTATTTATTGAAACTATTCCATCGTCTTCTACTACTCCATAACAGTTTTCTGGGAATAATTTTTTACCTGGTCCAGTAATACCTACTCTACTATTATTTCTAAGACCATATGGAATTAATCCTGCATGCATATGTCCAGTTAATATCATATTAATCTTCTTTAAGTTTTTAATATATTCATCAATACTATTTCCATTAAGAATATTCTTTGGAGAATGTGCTAATAATATATTAAACTTTTCGGATGATAATTGAAGCATTTCTAATGTTTTAATATACTCTACATATTCTTTTGGATTTTCTTTAAACCAATAATAATCCATTGGCATATTAATAGTACATACATCTATATCATCTGTTAAATGTATTTGAGTAGCATTTGCTCCTTTTTCAGGTAATTCTGGAATAAATACATTTTCTGTACTTCTTAATCTAGACCAGAAAGCATAGTTTTCAGTATATATTCTATCTAAATCTTCTTCCGGTACTCCAGGTTCATATATTCCATCATGGTTACCTATAGTATATATAATAGTAGTATACTTAGAGATTTCTTGTAATAATTCTAATATCTTTTCTCTAGAGTAATTAGAACCTACTACAGATTCAATTATATCTCCAGATATAAGAAGTGTTGTTATACCTAGATCTCTTAATACATCTTTATATTTTTCTAGTTTAGCATATTCACCATGAAGATCACTTAGTAAACCTATAGTATTTTTATTTTTTAAAAGTTTACTAGTAACATTATATTCAGTTAATATTATTTTTCCCAAGGTGTTTCCTCCCTTCTTAATGTATATTGATAAAATGCGTGATTACCATTCATATCTCCAATGAAATCATAATCAAAATGTCTTTCGAAACACTGTCTTTCAGGCTTTAATCTACCCATATCTAATTCATCAAATAACCTTGGCTTATGTGTACAAATAACTTTACCATCACTATTTAGTAGTGGTAATAGATTTTTAATTACTATTTCTAGTCTATCTGGATATCTATTATAATCTAAAATGTTAGATAAGAATATACAATCATATTTTTTATCTATACCTAAATCAGTATCCTTAGATAAATTAATATTATAGAAATTTGGGTTAATTGTTCTTACTATTCTTAATAATTCATTAATATCATAATAATAATATAATGGATTAAATGATGTATTAAATAGTTTATTATTAGCAAAATCATAGCAATCTTTCATTTTAGCTACAACTTCTCTCCAAAATAGTAAACTTTCTCTTTCAAATTCAGTATAAGTTCTAGATACTTTACCAAGTATTTCACATAATTCTTCATAGGAACACATTCCTATATCTACTATTTCATTTTCTATTAACCACTTTCTTAAATAGAAAAACCTATGTGTTAGAGGGTTAATATCAAAACAGTCTATATTTTTAGCACCAAATATCTTTAACATAAATAAATAATCAGATGAAGATAATACTGTTAATACATTTTTATTAGATACATCAATATTACTAAATAGACAATCTAATCGTTCATTAGTATTTGTATATATACGATTAAATTTATTATCACTTTTACCCGCTAAAACTGTATTAGCAAGTGCTAAATCGCTTTGTAAACTATTACTCATATTAACCCCCTTTCAAAATTGTTTAATATTATACCATTTATTTATAAAAAAGCAAAAAATAAGGACTATTTTAATTAGTCCTTATTTGTTTTATTTCCCTCTTTTTGATGAAGAGTATAATCCATATTATTTTTTGGTTTTAATTCAGTATATTCAAACATAATATCATTTATAAACTCAGGAGTTATAGGTTCTTCTACACTATGCATAATAGGTTCTCTAAGAATATTCATTATAGTTTCTAAATATGATTTATATTCACTAGGCAAATCTATTTTATCTTTTACACTTTCATAATATTCAAGAACAAAATTATTAAACTCCCAGCCCATTGCAATATAATCACAAACAAGTTCTACTACATAACATTTCCAATCATCACCTTTATAGTTTTTTAATGTTTCATAGTGATGTAAATTTCTTTCTTTATGTTTTTTAACAGCAGCCTTAAATTCTTCCTTCACTTTACTTTGTTCTAAGTTTTCTACGCAAAATCTATTTCTATATGGAATCCATTCATCCATATTTACTTTAGAACTATCATGAAAGGCTATATTAGTATTTGTTTTATTAAACTCTTCTTCATTTAATAAATCTCTATCCCAAAGGACTTCTCTTATATATTTCCAAGCTACTACTACATAACAAGTATGTTTATTTATATGTTCTAAATAATCTATATCTTCTTTATAAAAACCCATAATAACACCCAATTTCTAAGTTCTTAATATATCATATATACATATATTAGTAAAGATATAAAATAGACTAGATTAATCTAGTCTATTTATTTTAGGTATACTTGTTTCTCTTCTTTCTATTTCACTTTTAAAATCTTCAATTATTTTATCACAATATTCATTTTTATCTGTATACATAGATACTTGATGATTTAATCCATCATTAGTTAATAAATAATTTCTAATTTCTTCGATAAAATTAGGATCCTCTAATTTACATACTATATTAATTGGATATAACCCTAAATGATCTAATCCTACTTCCCTAGAAACTATGTTATGTCCTTTATCATGATAGAATCTACTATTAAATATACATAAACTGGATTTTATAGCATTCATTATTACATCATGATAATATTTTTTAGATGCTTCACTATTAGCATTATTATAACTATAAATAAAATGTTCTAAAGCAGTAGTTCCATTACGAAGAACTCTCCAGTCTACTGAAGGATTAGATAATATTTTTAAATTACATTCATAATATCTTTCATCATTTGATAACATAGTAAATATTGGTTCACTAGAAGTACCAATAGATTCATTAGGATTCTCTACTAAAGATTCGTTAACCATATCTATATAAATATCACCTAAATTATAATCCTCAGGAAATTTTAAAACTATTCTTAGTAAGTCTATATCATAAAAATGATTATAATTCCATAGTCCCTTTATTAAAGAACTAAATTCATTAAAACTATGTACATTATATTTAAAAGATATTTCATTTAACCTACTAATAAACTTATTTATCTTAATTGATAATTCATTATCAGAATTAATTTCTCTTGAAATATTTCCTAAAAAGATAATACCTTCATCAAATGAATTAAAATTTCTTAGATAACTTCTAATATATGTTATTTGATCACTATCAGAAATAGCATATCCACAAGTATATATTAGTTCCTCTATATTATCTTTTAAACTCTCATATATTTTAATTATATCCATTATATTCATAGTACCACCACACAAAATAATTGATTGTTATTATAACAAAAAAGACTAGATTTATCTAGTCTATATATCATAAGATATAACCTCGCAGTTTTCTAAAACAAGTCCAGCTTCTACAAGTGATCCTTCTGGTATATTATTATTAAAATAACATGCAACTGGAATACTTATACCACCATGAGCAACTATTAATATATTTTTATCTTTATACTTATTTATAATATCATCTAAGAAGTTATAAACTCTTTTAAAAAATACTTGTATATTTTCTGCGCTTTCATAATTATAGTTTTTATAATAATCCCAATATCCATGAAAATCAAAATCTTTTGTTTCTAATCCCTCAAACTCACCAAAATCTCTTTCAATAAGTCTATCATCATATATAATTGGTATATTATTTACATTTATTATATCCGCTGTCTGCTTTGCTCTTTTTAATGGAGAACATATTATTAAATCTATATCCCTATCTAATAATTTTGTTTTTGTCTCTTCTGCTTGAGATAAACCTTTTTCATTTAATGGTTCATCACATCTACCCATTACTTTCTTTTGAACATTCCAATCAGTTTGTCCATGTCTTGTTATATATAATTTCATATTATCACCAACTTACTTTTTAAATCCACTTATAATTAAAAAATTACCCTTGATACTACTATATCCTGCATCAGATAAATTATCTTCACTAAATGTATATTCATTAATAGAAAATGAAAACTCATTTAACAATTCCCTAAATAATATAACTGCTTCTTTAGAAGTATAACAACCTTCTCCTTCAAATACAACTTCATTTCCATCTTTATCATATCTTTTAATATCTGTTGCAAAATCTAAAACTATTTTACCATTACTTTTAAGACATCTTTTAATTTCATTAATTATAAAACTAACTACATCTTTATTAAATAAATGAAGTGTTCCTGTACAAAAAACACCATCAAATGAATTATCTTCATACGGAAATGTTTTTGTAATATCAACTATTTCAGTATTAAGTTTACTTAATAATTCTTTTGGACAGTTATTTATTAAACTATCTAATTCTTCCTTATTTATATCAATTGCAGTAACACTTTGTGAAAGATTTAATAATTCATTTATAAAACGTCCATCACCGGCAGCTACATCTAATATATTACCTGATAAACCAATTTTATTAATAACCTCAATAGTTTCTTTTTCTTCTATTCCCCACTTTGACATAATATCACCTAATAAAATTATAACAAAAAAAGACTAGTTTGAACTAGTCTTTTTCTTTTTAGATTTTTTAATACCAGTTTCTGGTAATTCCATAGTAATATGTCCTTGTTTAAACCAAAGAACATCCCTTAAAGAATAAAATTTAAATTCTAATTGATCACATCTTTGAGCCATATCAGGATGTTTTGCTCTTTCTTCTGGTGACATAGCATTATATTTTTTTACAACTGAATCATTTTCTTCAGCAATTGAAACTAATAATTTATTAATTTCTTCTTCACTTAGATCTTTTACTTTATCGTAATTAATCATCCAATCTAATCCCTTAAAAAAATCTATTTCTGAGTCTTCATCAAATTTAACAAAATCATATCTATTATTATCATTAATTATGGTATAACCACTACCAAATACTTTACTGTATATAGAAGCAGGTATTGCTATATCAGCTGAATTTAAAAATCCAAGATCATTTTTTTGAACATATACACATTTACTTTTAAATATTATCATTATTAGGTCTCCTTTTTCTAATTGTATATTATAACATGTTGTCTATAAAATAAAAACAAATAATTATTGTTTTTTTGTTTTAGTTGGAGCATACTCATTTTCAATATTTATAGGTACACCATTATTTAATATAACTGGTTTCTTATTAAGCTTCTTAGCTAACATCTTAACTGCATTAATAATTTTTTTAGTAAATTCTTCACTTAAGAATAAATCTGTAAAATTATCTATATCACTTGTTATTATATTTATTCCAAAGTTTTCATCACTATTAATGAAATCTACTCTATCAATATTTTCATAACAGAAATATCTAAATCTTTCTCTATGATTATCTTCAAGTCTTTCTTTAGAAAAATCCATCTTATCACAAAATTGGAGTAATGTAGTAAAAAGTGGATCTTCCATATTATATGGATCACTATGTTTTTCAATAGCCTCTAACATATCACTATAGAAAGGATAATCTTTAAATTCAGATTCAAAATTTTCTATTATATATTCTTTAGATTTTCTTCCATGTTCTTCTCTTCCATAAACTTGTCCTACATCATGAAGAGCAGATGCAATTAATAATGCTTCCTTTTCTTCACCTGTAATTTCAAGTGTACTGCATAATCTATCCATTATCTTACAAACATTTTTAACATGTTTAATTCCATGATTAAATGGAAATGGATTTATCATATCTATCTTATTATAATTTTCAACTACTTTATCATTATTTAAAAAATCAATATAAGTCATAAAATTTCACCCATATAAATTATAACAAAAAAGACTAGATTACTCTAGTCCATATTAATAATATCCACCATCAATTGTAATTATTTCACTATTTATATAACTAGATTCATCAGAAGCTAAATAGTAAATAGTTTTAGCTATTTCTTCAGGTCTAGCAAATCTATTAATATATATTTTATCATTTTCTTCTTCTATATAGTCTTTAGGTAAATCTTTATTCATATCAGTATCTGCCCATCCTATAGCTATAGCATTTACTCTAATATCCGGTTTAAATCTATATGCTAAATCTCTAGTTAAACTTTGTAATCCTATTTTTGAAATATTATAATCTATAGATTCAGGAGCAACTACTTTAGTTCCATTAGTAGATGATATATTAATAATACTGCCACCTTTACTTATGTATTTAGAAGCTTCTCTAGATACTATAAAAGCACCTATAACATTAACATTAAGTGTATTTCTAAATTCCTCAATAGTAGCTTCATACATATCTCTATCAAATACTATACCCGCACAGTTAACTACTACATCTAATCTACCAAATGTATCTATAATACTTTTAATACCAGATTTTACTTCTTCTTCACTAGATACATCCATATCTATAGTTAATGCTTTTACTCCAAAGTTTTGCTCTACATACTCTTTTAATTCTTTAGCATCTTTTTCATTATCAAACTCAAAATCTCCATTTATAAATTTTAATCTAGATTCTTTTTCACTAGAAATATAATCTATTACTACATTATATCCATTCTTAGCAAATTCTATTATTGAAGCCTTCCCTATACCTCTAGAAGATCCTGTTACCAAAACAACTTTTTCCATAATTATCACCTATATAAATTATAACATAAAAAAGACTAGTTTTACCTAGTCTTTATTTATTAATTCTTCTTTGCTTTAATTGCGGCTTGAGCAGCAGCTAATCTAGCAACTGGAACTCTAAATGGAGAGCATGATACATAATCAAGTCCTGCATTATGATAGAATTCAATTGATTTAGGATCTCCACCAGTTTCACCACATACTCCTAAATGAATATCTGGTCTAG
>JAEEGL011402055.1_pt1 | contig 84791 bp, 56 predicted proteins | sample 9134231 | NCBI WGS metagenome assembly JAEEGL01 (sample SAMN16246548, study PRJNA631951) | gut metagenome | biome: gut microbiome; feature: rumen; material: fiber-attached | host: Bos | place: Iran: Karaj | collected 2018-10
AGAGGCCGGAGGGGTTCGAGGACGAGATGCTGAGGGAACTGTACGACGCGGCGGCATTCGCCAACATGGACATCGCGAAACAGACGAAATACGAAACGTATATGAGAACGGAATTGGACATAATCGCCGAAAAAGCCTACGCCCGGGACGAGGGCCTCGCCGAAGGACGTGCCGAAGGACTCGCTGAAGGACGTGCCGAAGGTGAGGCAAAGGGACGCGAAGCATTGCTGGAAACAGCCCGCAGGATGCTGGCGAAAGGGATCGACTCCACTACGGTTGCAGAATGCACCGGCCTGTCATCAGAAGCCATTGCCAACCTTTAACTCGCAGCAAGCGACCGCGGTGAGTAAAACACCCTGATCCACTCACGAAAGGCTGTTCCAGATAGCCGTGGTGAGTAAAACCGGCCTTTCCACTCACGGCGGGCGCTCCCGTGAGGCTCCGGTGAGCAGAACGGCCCTTTTCACTCACGGCAGGCCGCATTTCACGGAACCGGGGCCGTTATTCAGTTTTTTTATTGCTATATTCGCGAAATAATATGAAAAGGTTATTGATCATCCTGTTGCTGTCCGTGTCAGTTCTTTCTTTCGCCCAGAAGAGTGTCCGGTACCGGGCGGACGTCGAGCTGAACCCCGGTCTGGGCCTTATACAGATGGGGGCGGAACAGGCGGAAGATTTTGGCTACGAGATTCCCTTGCGGTACTTGTATGCCGGGGCCGGGCTCGGCACCGTGCAGGGCATTGAGATAAAAGACCGCATTTTCCTCGGCGCCGGGCTGAACATTATCGGCAGCGCCGTGTTCAACGGCAACGGCAGCTCCACGGCGGGATTCGGCTTCGGGTTGTTCTTGCACGGCGAGTATGCGTTCGGGGATGCTGACAGCCGTGTCCGTCCCTTCGCCGCGGCCCGCTTCGGATTCAAGGGATGCGAAGGTTTATCCTCTCCTACCTGGACTTTGGGCGGGGGAGTACGTATCAGGAACCGCCTGGACCTGGGTCTCAACTATTCGCAGGGCCGCACCACGGAGAGCGAATATGATTCCGAAACCGGCACCACGAAGGTTTACCCTCTTTTGTGCCACATCCCTTATCTCAGGATAGCATATCTTTTCTGATATCCCGAAGTTTTTTCGTATCTTTGGACATAGTGCAAAGGCTATGGAAGGAGAACGGGAATATTTGAGCCTGCAGGATCTTCTCGGAGTGGTCCGTGAGGCCGTCGAGGATGCGCTGCCGGGCCGGGTCTGGGTGAAGGCCGAGCTTTCCGCGGTGCAGGTCCGCACGAACGGCCACTGCTATCTCGAGCTCTGCGAGCAGGGGGACGGCGGCATCGTCGCGAAGGCCCGCGCTGTGATCTGGCGCAGCCGCTACACGGCCCTGGCCAGCTATTTCAAGGAAGCCACCGGGGGCGACCTGATCCCTGGGATACAGCTGCTGCTGCGGGTGCAGGCCTCGTACAGCGAGCTCTACGGGCTAAGCCTGACTGTCGACGAGATCGAGCCTGAATACTCCCTCGGGGCGGCGGAGCTGCAGCGGCGCAAGACTGTCGAGATACTCGAAAAGGAAGGCCTTCTTGACAAGCAGAAGGAGCTCCGGATGCCGGATCTTCCGTACCGCCTTGCCGTGATTTCGGCGCCCGACGCGGCCGGTTACGGGGACTTCCGCCGGCATCTTGAAGAAAACGCGTACGGTTTTGCGTTCGACGTGCAGCTTTTCGAAGCCACGATGCAGGGGGAAAGCGCGCCGGAATCGATAGTGGATGCGCTGGAGCGTATAGAGACTGCGGGGGGCTTCGATGCGGTCCTTATCATGCGCGGCGGAGGCAGCAGTCTTGACCTTGCCTGTTTCGACGACTACGGGCTCTGCTTTACCATCGCGAATTTCCCGGTCCCGGTGCTGACCGCCATAGGCCATGACCGGGACAGGCATGTGGCCGACATGGTCGCCTTCGCTTCGGTGAAGACCCCGACCGCGCTGGCCGATCTGTTCATAGACGCTTTCGCCGCTGAGGATGAGCGCATAAGCGGCTATTCGACGCGCCTGCGGCTGGCCTTCCGTTCGAAGGTCGCCGAGCTTGAGTCGCAGCTGGACATCCTCATGCAGCGCATCCGCGGGGCTGACCCGAGGATGGTGCTGAAGCGGGGCTATACCCTCGTCGTCGACTCCCGCGGGGTGGTCGTCAAGAAGGCGTCCTCATTCAAGGCCGGGGACGCTCTGAAAGTCATGTTTGAAGACGGAAATCTGGATTGTACGGTAAATGGAAAAGTTTGACTACGGGAAGGCGATAGCACGCCTCGAGCAAATCGCGAAAAAGGTCGAGGACCCCTCGACCGCACTTGACGACATCGACGCCTGCCTCAAGGAGTCGGACGAACTCATCGGCGCCTGCCGGAAGTACCTACGCACCGTCCGTGAAAACTTGGAGAATCTTGATAAATGAAGAAGATATACGAACTTGATCCTTGGCTTGAGCCGTTCAGGGGGGCGATTGACGCCCGCCACGCCCGCATCCTCTCGGAGAAGGAACGCATCGCCGGCGACGGGCTCCTCTCCGAAGGGGTCAACAACCATCTTTACTACGGACTGCACCGGGAGGCGGACGGCGGCTGGGTGTTCCGTGAATGGGCCCCGAACGCTTCGAAGATGTATCTCATCGGGGATTTCAACAACTGGAAGCGTACGGAAGGCTATGCCCTGAAGCCGGTGGGGCAGGGGAACTGGGAGCTGCGCCTCCCGGCGATGTTCCTGCGCCACGGCCAGCTTTACAAGCTCTGGATGGAATGGCCCGGAGGAGGGGCGGAAAGGCTTCCCGCGTACGTCACACGCTGCGTGCAGGATCCTGAGACCAAGGTCTTCAGCGCGCAGGTCTGGGCCCCGCCCCAGCCGTACAAGTGGCGCTCGAAAAGCCCGGGGCCGCGTCCGAATCCCCTGATCTACGAGTGCCATATCGGGATGAGCGGCGAGAAAGAAGGCGTCTCGAGCTTCGACGACTTCCGGCGGGACGTGCTCCCGAGGGTGAAGGCCCTGGGCTATGACACCCTGCAGATCATGGCCCTGCAGGAGCATCCGTACTACGGGTCCTTCGGCTATCAGGTCTCCAACTTTTTTGCGCTGAGCTCGCGCTTCGGCACTCCGGAGGAGTTCAAGGCCCTCGTGGATGCGGCCCATGCCGACGGGATCGCAGTCGTTATGGACATAGTCCACTCGCACTGCGTCAGCAACGAGGCCGAGAGCCTCGGCCGCTTCGACGGACGGGACGACCTGTACTTCTATCAGGGCCCGCAGGGGTACCATCCGGCATGGGGCAGCCGCTGTTTCGACTACGGCAAGGACGAGGTGAAGAGGTTCCTGCTGTCGAACTGCAAGTTCTGGATGGAAGAATATCATCTTGACGGATTCCGCTTCGACGGGGTCACGAGCATGATTTACTGGGACCACGGGCTCGGAACGGACTTCGGGAACTATGAGCTTTATTTCAATCAGGGCGTGGACGAGAACGCCGTGGCCTACCTCGGCCTCGCGAACATACTCATTCATGAACTGAACCCGGATGCCCTGACGATAGCGGAGGACGTCAGCGGCATGGCCGGGCTGGCGGCGCCCCTCGGGGCCGGCGGTGTCGGGTTCGACTTCCGCATGGCCATGGGCGTCGCGGACCATTGGATCAAGTGGATAAAGGAGCTCAGCGACGAGCAGTGGTCGATGGGGGAAGTTTGGTGGGAACTTACCCGCAAGCGCGACGACGAGAAGACCGTCAGCTACGCCGAGTGCCACGACCAGGCCCTCGTCGGGGACAAGACCCTGATCTTCCGCCTGGCGGACAAGGAGATGTACTGGGCCATGGACAAGGGCTCGCAGAATCCGGCCATAGACCGCGCCGTGGCCCTGCACAAGCTGATACGCCTGGCCACGCTCGGCACGGCCGGGAACGGCTACCTCAATTTCATGGGCAATGAGTTCGGCCACCCGGAATGGATAGACTTCCCCCGCGAGGGGAACGGATGGTCCTATGCCCACGCCAGGCGCCTGTGGTCGCTGTCCGATTCGGATGCTCTGCGCTACAAGCCCCTGCGTGCCTTCGATGCGGAAATGATTGGTTATGTGCGCCGCAGCGGATTGCTGGAGGCGCGCCCGGAACTGCTTCGCGCGGATGAAGAAAAGAAAATCTTGATTTTCAAGCGAAAAGATAGTATCTTTGCATTCAATTTCAATCCGCAGGGGTCTTTCCCCGACTACGGATTTGCTGCACCGGCAGGAAGTTATAGGAAAGTTTTCGATTCGGACGACCCCGAATTTGACGGCTTCGGCCGCCTGAGTCAGGACAAAGACCACATCACGGAGCCTGACGGGACACTGAGACTATACATCCCGAGCCGGTGTGCGCTTGTTTTGGAGAAAGTTTAGGTTGATATGGCATTCTTGAAGTTCAACAAGGCGGAGCTGGTGAATCTCTCGTATTCGCTGAAGAGGGAGATCATCCTTGCCAACAAGACCGGGGCGTATTGCAACACCTCGATCATCACCTGCAACACCCGCCGCTACCACGGGCTGCTGGCGGTGACCCTCGACCGTTTCGGCGGGGGCAAGTTCCTCCTGCTGTCCGACCTCGACGAAACGCTCATCGTGGACGGCAAGCAGTTCAACCTCGGCATACATTGCTACGGGGATATCTACGAGCCGCGCGGCCACAAGTACATCGTGGACTTTACCGCCGATCCCGTGCCCCAGATCACGTACAAGGTCGGCCAGATCCTGCTGCGCAAGACCCTGGTGCTCGCGCACGACGCGGACCAGGTGCTGGTGCGCTACGAGCTCCTGCAGGCTCCTTCCGGGGCAAGGCTGCAGCTGCGCCCGTTCCTGGCGTTCCGCAACATCCACGCCCTGACTTCGGAGAACCCGGCCGCCTGCCCGGCGGGCACGCCCATCCCCGGAGGATGCTCTTTCAAGCTGTATCCCGGATTCCCGGAGCTGCACCTGCAGACCTGCTGCCCCGCCTGCGAATTCCGCGAGCAGCCTTACTGGTACAAGGGTGTGACCTACTCGGACGAGTACCGCCGCGGCTTCGACTGCCGTGAGGACCTGATGGTTCCCGGCTGGTTCGAATGTCCCCTGGAGGAGGGCGACAGCATCGTCTTCTCCGCTTCGATCATCCCCGGCGAGCCGGCCTCTCTGGAGCGCCGTTTCGAGGAGTGCATCACGCATGCCGGGAAAGTGGCGAACGCCCGCGAGCAGCTCGAACGCTGCGCCGACCTGCTGATATGCAACCACAACGGGCGCAAGAAGATCACCGCCGGCTTCTCGTGGATGGACACGGGCCTGCTGCGCGAGACCCTGCTTGCCCTGCCGGGACTGACCCTGTACCGCAGGGGAGGGAAGGCGGAGTTCGAGCAGATACTGGACAACCTGATCGCGGATGAGCAGGAACGCCTGTTCCGCCGCACGACGCAGGTCGAGGCTCCGCTCCTTCTGGCCGTAGCCCTGCAGAAGTATATAGCAGCCGGCGCTTCTCCTGAGAAGGTCTGGAGAAAGTACGGAATCATCGTCCGCGGCATACTCGAGAGTTATCTTCCCGGGGAGCGCAAGGAAGTCGCGATGCAGCCGGACGGGCTCCTTTGGGCCCAGATGGAAGGGGCAGCCCTGTCCTGGATGAACGCATACATAGACGGCCGTCCCGTAACCGAGAGGGCAGGCTATCAGGTCGAGACCAATGCCCTGTGGTACAACGCTATCTGCTTCGCCCTTGGGATGGAAGCCTCCTACGGCGAGACCGGAGGGGCGTTCAATGTCAAGTGGGAGCCCGTACGCGATCTCGTGCGGGAGAGCTTCCGCGCCCGTTTCTGGGACCCGTCAAGGGGCTTCCTTGCAGATTATGTGGATGCCGCCGGACCGCACTGGGATGTGCGCCCGAACCAGTTGATAGCCGTATGGGTGGACAATTCGCCGCTTGACGAAGAGGTGATTCCTTCCGTCCTGCGGGTTGTGGACAGGGAACTGGTGACCCGCCGCGGCATCCGCACACTCTCCCCGAGGGACGAGCGTTACAAGGGCGTCTACGAAGGGACCCAGATAGACAGGGACCTTGCTTACCATCAGGGAAGCACCCGTCCCTTCCTTCTGGAATACTATATCGAGACGGCATTCCGCATCCGTGGGGCTGCGTTCGCCGGCAAGGCCGAATGGCTGGTCGAGGGTTTTTATGAGGACCTTGGAAAGCACGGCGTCGGCGCCTTCTCCGAGCTTTATGACGGAGATCCCCCGCACGAGCCGCACGGGGCCATCTCATCGGCCCTGAGCACTGCCGCCCTGCTGAGCATAGACCGAATGATCGGCAAATACAAGGAGGACAGGAGATGAGAGTTCTGATGTTCGGATGGGAGTTTCCTCCCCATATCGCCGGCGGTCTCGGCACTGCCTGCGAAGGAATAGTCAAGGGATTGGCGCACAACGGGGTGCAGACCCTGTTCGTGATGCCTCACGCCTCAGGCGACGAGGACCAGAGCGCGACTACCATCATCAACGCATCCGACGAACCGGTCACGCACGTCAGCAAGGCTGCAAGCGACCTGTCGGAGATGGTGAAGTTCGAGTACGTGGACTCCAACATCGTCCCGTACGTCAATCCCGAAGAGTATTTCGAGGCAATAGAAAAGATGAAGAAGGAGCACCTGGAGAATACCGTCATCGGGTTCGGCCAGAAGTTCACCTTCTCCGGGAAATACGGGGCGAACCTCCTCGAGGAGGTCTCACGCTACGCCCTCGTCGGCGGCTCGATAGCCTACCGGCACAGGGACGAGTTCGACCTGATCCATGCCCACGACTGGCTCACGTACCTCGCCGGAATCGCTGCGAAGGAACTGACCGGAAAGCCCCTCGTGGTCCATGTACATGCGACTTCCTACGACCGAGGGACGGACGACATGGTGGACACCCGCGTGCTCGACATCGAGACCCGCGGGATGCAGGCGGCCGACCGTGTGATCACGGTCAGCGACCTTACGCGCAACATCGTCATCAACCGCTACGGCATCGACCCCGCGAAGGTCGTGACCGTCCACAACGCCGTGGATTTCAGCGGGCGCGAGGACATCACCGTCGAGCGCGGCATCAAGGACAAGGTCGTGACCTTCCTCGGCCGCATCACCTTCCAGAAGGGCCCCGAGTACTTCATCGAGGCTGCTGCGAAGGTCCTCAAGCGCACCCGGAACGTTCATTTCGTGATGGCCGGGAGCGGGGACATGATGAACCGCTGCATCAAGCACGTGGCTAAGCTCGGCATCTCAGACCGCTTCCATTTCACGGGCTTCCTGCGCGGCGCGGATGTGCAGAAGATGTTCGCAATGTCCGACGTGTACATCATGCCCAGCGTCTCGGAGCCGTTCGGCATCTCGCCGCTCGAGGCCATGCGCTCGAACGTGCCTTCCGTAATCTCCAAGCAGTCCGGAGCCGCCGAAGTGCTGAAATATGCCTTCAAGGTCGACTTCTGGGACGTTGACGCCCTCGCGGACGACATTTACGCCCTGCTGCAGTACCCTGCGCTGGCGGACTTCGCCTCGCGCAAGGGATTCGACGAGGTCAACCGCCTGAAATGGAACGAGGCCACGGCGAAGATGAAAACGATTTATGAATCACTGTTAAAATAGGTTTTATGGACAACAAGAGAAGCATCTGCCTGTATTTTCACGTACATCAGCCCACGAGGCTGCGTCCGTACCGCTTCTTCGACATCGGCAAGGATTCGCACTACTATGACGATTTCACCGACAGGACCATACTCCAGCGCATTGCGCGCAATTGTTATCTTCCGATGAACCAGGTGCTGCTGGATGCCATCCGCGAGCACAAGGGGGCCTTCAAGGTGGCCTTCTCCGTGACAGGGTCCGTCCTCGAGCAGTTCGACCGCTATGCTCCGGAAGTAATCGACAGTTTCCGCAAGCTCGCCGACACGGGCTGCGTGGAGTTCGTCTGCGAGACCTATTACCATTCCCTCGCCTCGCTGGCGTCCCCGGCCGAGTTCCGGCATCAGGTGCTCAAGCAGAAGACGGCCCTGGAGCAGTGGTTCGGCGTGAAGCCGGTCACCTTCCGCAACACAGAGCTGATTTACTCCGACTCGATCGGGCAGGCCGTCCACGAGATGGGATTCAAGACCATGCTGACCGAAGGCGCGCGTCACATCATGGGCTGGCGCAGTCCCAACCATGTCTATGAGAACGATTTCGAGCCGGATCTGAAGCTGCTCCTGCGCAACTGGCAGCTGAGCGACGACATCGCCTTCCGCTTCGACGACCGCAGCTGGTCCGGATGGCCCCTGACTGCCGAGAAGTACCTCGGCTGGCTCAAGGAGGCCGACGGGGAGGTCGTGAACCTGTTCATGGATTATGAGACCTTCGGGGAGCATCGCAGCGCTGACAGTGGCATCTTCGAGTTCATGAAGGCCCTTCCTGGGGCCGTCCTCGCCGACGGGGAGTTCGGCTTCGCCACCCCTGCTGAGGCAGCCGCGAAGTACCCGGCCGTGTCCCCGCTTTCCGTGCCCGAGCCCATCTCATGGGCCGACGAAGAAAGGGACGTCTCCGCATGGCTCGGAAACGAGCTCCAGCAGGACGCCTTCAACAAACTCTACGGCCTTACCGAGAAGCTCGGCATCCTCGGGAACCCCGTCCTGTGGGAGGATTTCGGCCACCTGCAGGAGAGCGACCACCTTTATTACATGTGTACCAAGTTCTTCTCCGACGGAGAAGTGCATAAATACTTCAACCCGTACGACACTCCGTACGAGGCGTTCATCAACTACATGAACGTCCTGAGTGATTTCACGATACGGGTAAATGACGCGATAGCTGAGAAATAAACGATGTTTGAAAGATTGACAGAATCTCCTTCGTGGCGGTCCGTTATGGTGACCCGCCACCTTCCCGAGGCCCTTTCGGGTCTCGAAACCCTTTGCAAGAACCTGTGGTGGTGCTGGAATGACGATGCGAAGGCCCTTTTCAAGACCGTGGACTACGACCTTTGGCACCGTTCCGGCCACAATCCCGTCGAGATTCTCGACAAGGTGAGCCTCCGCCGTTATGAGGAGCTCGCTTCGGATCCGGAATTCCTCGCCAGGCTGAAAGCCGTGATGGCTGAGTTCGACGCCTACATGGCCCGGAAGTCCGAGCGTACCGAGCCGTCTGTGGGTTATTTCTGCATGGAGTACGGGCTTGACGCTTCGCTCAAGATCTATTCCGGCGGACTCGGGATTCTTGCGGGCGATTACCTGAAGGAGACCAGCGACATGAATGTCAACCTCGTGGCCGTAGGCCTTTTCTACCGCTTCGGGTACTTCAACCAGAAGTTGACCCCGCAGGGCAACCAGGTAGCGGAAAATGATCCGCAGGACTTCATGAAGACCCCGGCCGAGCCCGTACTGAACGGGGACGGAAGCTGGAAGACCATCAAGGTCGAGCTCCCGGGCCGGGACATGTACGCCCGCATCTGGAAGGTCGCGGTGGGCCGCACCGACCTCTACCTTCTGGACACTGATTTCGAGGCCAACCAGGCTGAGGACAGGCAGGTCACTCACCACCTCTACGGAGGCGACTGGGACAATCGCATGAAGCAGGAGCTCCTGCTCGGCATCGGCGGCGTGAGGGCCCTGCGCGCCCTTGGCCTGAACCCTACCATATACCATTACAACGAGGGGCACGCGGCTTTCGCCGGACTCGAAAGGCTTCGCGAGTACATCTCCTCAGGCAGCCTTTCCTTCAACGAGGCCCTCGAACTCGTTCGCGCTTCCGGGCTGTACACGACCCATACTCCCGTTCCCGCCGGGCACGACGCCTTCACCGAGGAAACGATGGGCCGTTATCTCGGCGCATGGCCTGGACTTCTCAACCTGGACTGGAGGGCTTTCATGGGCCTCGGGAAGAACAACCCCGACGACCATGGGCAGAAGTTCTCGATGAGCGTCCTCGCGACCAACCTTTCGCAGAACGTGAACGGCGTGTCGATGCTTCACGGGGCTGTCAGCCGCGACATGTTCGCATACCTTTATCCGGGGTATCTCCCGGAGGAACTGCATATCGGCTACGTCACCAACGGAGTCCATTATCCTACCTGGGCCTCGAAGGAGTGGAAGGCCATCCACGCACGCGTGTTCGGCGAGGAGTTCAAGACGCACCACTACGACAAACGCTGCTTCGACGGCATCTACGAGATCTCCGACGAGGAGGTGTGGAACACCCGCAAGCTCCTCAAGAAGGAACTCGTGCGCATCATCGAGGAGAGGATTTCCGATCCCCAGCTGAGCGGCCATTATTCGCCGAAGCAGATCGTTACCATCAAGGAAAAACTGCGCGACGACGTGCTGACGATAGGTTTCGCCCGCAGATTCGCCACATACAAGAGGGCTACGCTCCTCTTCAGCGACCTCGACAGGCTCGACGCTATCGTGAACAATCCGAAGCGCCCCGTCCAGTTCATCTTCGCCGGCAAGGCTCATCCTGCCGACGGCATGGGCCAGGACCTTATCCGCCGCATAGTCGAGATCAGCAAGGATCCCCGCTTCATCGGACGCATAATCTTTGTTCCCGGGTACAACATTTCCCTTGCCAAGCGTCTCGTGCAGGGGGTGGATGTGTGGATGAACAATCCCACAAGGCCGCTCGAGGCTTCCGGAACGTCCGGCGAGAAGGCCGCTATGAACGGGGTCATGCACTTCTCCGTGCTTGACGGCTGGTGGGTCGAGGGCTACAAGGAAGGCGCCGGATGGGCCCTTCCGCAGGAGCGTACCTATGACGACCAGAACTATCAGAACGACCTCGATTCCGCGACTATCTACCAGATACTCGAGAACGAGATCGCCCCTGCCTATTATGACATCGATCCCGCGACCGGGCGTTCCGCGCGCTGGATAGGCTACATCAAGAATACCGTGGCCAAGGTTGCCAGCGAGTTCACCACAAACCGCATGCTGACCGATTACTGCGAAAAGTATTACGTCCCGCAGTGCGGACGCTTCCGCAGCCTCGCAGCTTCCGACTTCGCCCAGGCCCGGCAGATTGCCGCATGGAAGGAGAAGATGGTCGCCGCATGGGACGGTGTGAAGGTTCTCTCCTGCACCCAGCCGGAGGCCGCCTATGACCTGTCTAAGGGCCAAGGGATGACTTCCGAGGTCATTGTTGAGACGGGTTCCGTCGATCCCGCGGACATCGGGGTGGAGATCCTCTTTACCGCGCTTGACGCCAAGGGGCGCGCCCATATCCAGGACCGCTGCGAATACAAGCTTGTATCCTTCGAGGACGGCCAGGCCCGGTATCAGGCGTCTGTCCTTCCGGAGCGTACCGGAATGTACCAGGTGGCCACCCGCCTCTATCCGAAGAACGACCTGCTGCCGCACAGGCAGGACTTCCCCCTGGTCAAATGGCTGTAGTCGCCACGGGCTTCTTTGACGGTGTCCATCTCGGACACCGTCGGGTTATCGGGGAACTTGTCCGTCTCGCCCGCAAGAGGGGAGAGCAGGCCGTCGCCGTGACCTTTTCCCAGCACCCGAGGGCCGTTTTCCAGAGGGATGCGACTTCGCTCCGGCTCCTGACTTCGCCTTCCGAAAGGCGTTCCAGGTTGCTTGCGCTTGGAGCCGACCGCGTGGAGGAACTGCCGTTCACGCCGGAGTTCGCGTCCATGACCGCTGCGGAGTATATCCGTGACGTGCTCGTGGGCCGCTTCGGTGCTTCCGCCGTGGTTCTTGGGTATGACAACCGCTTCGGCTCGGATTCCCTTTCGACGGATGAACTGGCCGCGCTCCTGCGCTCTTCGGGCCTTGAGTGCGTGCTGGTCCCGCCCCTGCAGGCCGGCGGCGCGACCGTGTCTTCGACGAAGATACGCGCGCTTCTTGCCGGCGGGCAGGTGGAGGATGCCGCAGCCATGCTCGGTTACGGGTACGCCCTGACCGGTGTGGTCGTGCCCGGGAAGCAGCTGGGCCGCACGCTCGGCTTCCCGACGGCCAACCTGCAGCTCAGCGATCCGCTGAAGCAGGTCCCCGCCCGCGGGGTGTACCTGACCCGCTCCGAGGTCATGGGACGGAGTTTTTTCAGCATGACCAATGTCGGGGATATAGTTGAGACTAACATTTTTGATTTTGACAAGGATATCTACAGTCTGGAGCTGACGGTCACGTTCCTGCGGCGTGTGCGCGACATGCACTCTTTCGGGAGCCTTCGGGAACTGTCCGCCCAACTCGCCTCGGATGAGGAAACGTGCCGCCGGATGGCACTCGAGTTTTGACGGGAATTCTTGTAAATCAGAAAAAAATGCTATCTTTGCACTGACACGGGTTCTGCCTTTGAGGCAGGACTCCTTTTTAGTTGAATAATAACACTTGAAAATGGCAGATACCCATTACATCACGCAGGAAGGTCTTGATAAGTTGAAGAAGGACCTTGCCGATGCAATCGCCCAGCGCCCGCATATCGCCGCGGCCATCGCCGAGGCCCGCGAAAAAGGCGACCTTTCCGAAAATGCTGAATACGAATCGGCCCGCGAGGCCCAGGGGCTCCTCGAGCTTAAGATCGCCAACCTGCAGAACATGGTGGCGAACGCTAAGGTCATCGACGAGAGCCGTATCGGAACGGACAAGGTTCAGCTCCTGAATAAGGTTAAGGTGCAGAATGTCGCCCTTGGCGCCACGATGGAGTTTGTTATAGTCGGCGAGTCCGAGGCTGATTTCGCGCACGGCAAACTCGCCGCGACGACCCCTATCGCGAAGGCCCTCCTCGGCCATTCGAAGGGGGAGACCGTCGAGGCCGTGGTCCCTTCGGGAGTGATGAAGTTCAAGATTCTCGATATTTCGATATAATGGCGACTATTTTCACCCGCATCGCCGCCGGCGAGATTCCGTCCTACAAGGTGGCCGAGAACGAGGATTTCTATGCTTTCCTCGACATCAATCCCCTGGCGGAGGGGCATACGCTCGTGATTCCCAAGAAAGTTGAGGACGACTACATCTTCAATCTTCCGGCCGATGTCTACGAGGGCCTCTGGGCTTTCGCTCGCAAGGTCGCCGTGGCGATGAAGGCAGCCCTTCCCTGCAAGAGGATAGGCGTGGCCGTTCTCGGGATGGAAGTTCCCCACACGCATATCCACCTCGTGCCCCTGCAGACCGAGGGTGACCTCGATTTCCGCAAGGCCCGCCCCGCCGTATCCGACGAGCGGAAGGCCGAGATAGCCCGAGCAATCCTTGCCGAATATGAGAAGCTTTAGGTTGTTTGCCATATTCGCGCTTTCCGCGCTTGTCCTGGCTTCCTGCGGGAAGAGCACCCGCGTGTCCGGGGTCCTTGAGGGGGCTGATGGAAGGCAGGTTGTGGTCAAGCTCCTGGATGTGAATGTCTTCACCGTCCTGGATACTTTGAAGACCAACGCTTCGGGTGAGTTTTCCTGCAAGGTCGACGTGCAGGAGGGGCAGCCGGAGTTCATCTATCTCTTCTACGGGGATACGAAGGTCGCTTCGCTCCTTCTTTCCAAGGGGGACAGGGTTTCCGTGAAGGCCGATACCCTCGGGAACTATACCGTGGAGGGCTCCGAGGAGTCCGTACGCCTTCAGGAGGTAGAGCAGCGTTTTGCCTCCTTTGCTTCCGAACTGACCGGACTTGTCGAGGAGTATGACGATCCTTCCTTGACTAAGTCGCAGAAGGAAGCCGTGAATTCGGAGATTACCAGGCTCTTCATCAGGCACTACCGCGAGGACGTGCGGTACATCACCGCGAATTCCAAGTCCCTTACCTGCATTCCCGTCTTGTATGAGAGCCTGAACGAGTATTCTCCCATCTTCAACCAGCCCACCGACGCCCTGCATTTCCGCAGCGTGTGCGACTCGCTGAAGACAGTCTATCCCGAGTCCCGCTATGTCAAGGCCCTCGATAAGGAAGCGACCCGCAGGGAGAACCTGCTGCAGCTCGGCTTGCGCATAGACCAGGCTGAGGCTGTCGGCTTCCCGGACGTGGTTATGCCCGACATGAAAGGCGAGAAGGCGGCCCTGAGCGCCGTGTCGTCGAAAGTCGTGATGCTGCATTTCTGGGATGCGGCCGACGCAGAGCAGAAGATGCTCAACCTCGATGTCCTGCTGCCCGTGTACGAGCAGTTCCATTCGCGCGGATTCGAGATCTACTCGGTATGCCTCACGCCCGACAAGGGCCAGTGGGCTTCCGTCGTTAAGGCGCAGAAGCTTCCCTGGATCAATGTCAACGACGGTCTGGGCGCTGCCTCCACCGCAGTCCGGACCTACAACGTGACGACCCTCCCGACCTCGATCCTGATTGTCGACGGCGCAGTCTACCCGACCTCCATCAAGGGCGCCGACGGCCTTCGCCGCGAGCTCGGCAAACTGCTGAAATAAGCGCCGTACTGCCGCCTCCCTGGCGCTGTCCCAGCTTACTGGTGGCACAATCGTCGGGATTTGGTCCTTCAACTTGACAAACACCTGCGCGATGGCACTGGCCAGGAAGTTGTTCTGGGACTGGTGCAGCGCGCAGGTCGAGACTTTCTGACGAGACCTGCGCGCGGTGTACCGCCCATAGGCCATCGAGAGGTCTCCATGGCGCGCAGGTGATTTACGTTTAGGGCTTGCTAGAAGGCTTTCTTATTTCCCGTGACTTGGCCGGAAGGTGACTGCATATATATTGAGCGGAAACCGTGGGCCCGGGGTCAGAAGAGTTTCTTGCGGCTGACTGTGGCGACGAAGTCCTTGAGGTAGAAGGGTTCGAAGTAGGCGGTGTTTTCGAAGCGGCCCGCGTCGAAGGCGGCTTGCGCGGGGAGGGCTATCGAGACGGCCCTGGGGAATGCCTGGACGAAGGTCGCGCCGTGCGAGCGGACCGTGGCTGCCGCCGCACCCGGGCCCGCGATCCTGCCTGGGGCATTGTCGCCTTGTGCAACGGCTCCGGCCATTGGCGCTCCGACCGCCGCCGCTTCGTCGCTTGCCGGCGCCTTCTCCCCGCAGATCACCGGGCGGCATTTCAGCGCGCCGTCGCCGATGAAAAGGACAGGGCCTTCCGCGAGGAGGTCGGCAAAGCTCCCTTCCTCCACGACAAGGGGCGCCGTTTCCGTCAGCTGCCTGCCTTCCGGCGAGAACACGGCCGAATACACTTCCATCCTGCGCGCATCTATCATCGGCACTATGGCCCTGCACCCTTCGGGCACCAGTCCTTCACCGATGGCCTGCCAGACGAGGACCTCCAGTGAACTGACGGCAAGAAGCGGTATCCCTGCACCGAAGCAGAGGCCCTTGGCAGTGGACGATCCGACGCGAAGGCCCGTGTAGGAACCGGGGCCCTTGCTGACGCAGACCGCGTCGCAGTCGCTGACCCGCAGCCCCCTTTCCGCCAGAATCTGCTGCACGTAGGGGGCCGTCATCGCGGCATGCGCCCTCGGCTCGGAGCTTTCCCGGGAAGACACGATGACCCCGTCCTCGGCGAGGGCGGTGGAGCAAAGGGAAGTCGAAGTTTCAATCAGTATTATGCGGGCCATAGGCAGCTTGTCATATGGGAAATACTTTCGGAAGCCTCGTGGAAGAGCTCCTTCAGGAACGGGAACACCTTTAGCGCGAAGCCTTTAAGGGCCCCGTAGACGGGTGAGTCGGCGAGGACTTCGGGTTTCACGAGGGACCACTGTCCGTTCAGCGCTTCGAAGACCGTGATGAGAAGGCCCAGCACGAGGGCGGCCTTGAAGACGGCGAACACGAAGCCGAGGACGCGGTTGAGCCATCCCAGCATCGCCAGTTTCAGCACGCTTGTCAGCAGTCTGCCGACGAGGTGCAGAAGCACGATCGCCAAAATCAGTATCACGGCGAAGGCTATTATCTGCAGCAGCTTGCCGTCCAGGTTGAAGGACGGGGCGAGCCATGCGGCGACTTTTTCAGAAAAGCGGAATGCCAGCCAGGCGCCCAGAATCACGGACGCGAGAGCGACCACTTGTTCGACAAAGCCCTTGCTTATCCCCGTTATCAGGGCGGGTATGAAACAGACCAGCAGAATAATGTCCAGAGTCCCCATATTTACAGGAAAAATGTGTATCTTTGTGGGATACAAAAGTAGTCAAAAAAATATGACATTCAAAGAGTATAAAGGACTGGACCTGGTTGGTGCGGGGAAAGAGATTCTGGAGCGCTGGAAAAAGGAAGATGCGTTCGGAAAGTCCCTTGCCTTGCGTGAGGGCGCGCCCGAATTCATTTTCTTCGAAGGTCCTCCTTCTGCCAACGGAATGCCTGGAATACACCATGTGATGGCGCGTTCGATCAAGGACTCGATCTGCCGCTACAAGACGCAGACCGGATTCAAGGTGCGCCGCCGCGCCGGCTGGGACACCCACGGCCTGCCCGTCGAACTCGGGGTCGAGAAGAAGCTCGGCATCACGAAGGAAGACATAGGCAAGAGTGTCAGCGTTGAAGACTACAACCGCGCCTGCCGCCAGGAGGTGATGAAATACACCGCCGAGTGGCGCACGCTCACGGAGCGGATAGGCTACTGGGTCGACATGGACGATCCGTACATCACCTACGACAACCGCTACATCGAGACCCTCTGGTACCTACTGAAGGACATCTACGGCAAGGGCCTGCTCTATAAGGGCAAGTCCATCCAGCCCTATTCCCCCGCCGCGGGGACGGGCCTCAGCACCCACGAGCTTAACCAGCCGGGCTGCTACCGCGAAGTCAAGGATACTACCGTCTGCGCGCAGTTCAAGGTCATCGGGGAGGAGGACCTTTATTTCCTCGCATGGACCACGACCCCGTGGACCCTCCCCTCGAACACCGCCCTCTGCGTAGGCCCGAACATAGATTACGTCAAGGTGCGCAGCGCCAACCCCTACACCGGGACCCCTGCGACATACATACTCGCCGAGGCGCTCGTCCCCGTCTGGTTCAACGGAAAGGTCCCCTTCGAGGTCCTTCCGGGCAGGATGAAGGGCAGCGAGCTCGTCGGAATGCGCTACGAGCAGCTGATTCCATGGTTCCGTCCGGACGAGGGCGCGTTCCGGGTGATCCCCGGCGATTACGTGACCACCGAGGACGGTACGGGCATAGTCCACATTGCGCCGACCTTCGGTGCGGATGACGCCAAGGTTGCCCGCGCCGCCGGCGTTCCCGGGCTCTATGTCACGGACAAGGACGGCGCCCCGCAGGCCCAGGTGGATCCGAGAGGCCGCTTCTACCGGCTCGAGGACCTGGATCCCGCGTACGCCGCGGACAGGGTGGATGCGTCCTACCGCGAGTGGGCCGGCCGCTGGGTGAAGAACGCATACGACCCCGACGCCACGCCGGAGACTCCGACGCTGGACGTGGATATCTGCGTGATGTTGAAGGGCGAAAACAAGGCCTTCCGCATCGAGAAGCATACCCATACATATCCGCACTGCTGGCGCACCGACAAGCCCGTGCTCTACTACCCCCTGAATTCCTGGTTCATCAAGGCTTCCGCCGTGCGCGAGCAGATGATGAAGCTGAACGAGGACATCGTCTGGAAGCCGGAAGCCACCGGTACCGGCCGCTTCGGCAAGTGGCTGGAGAACATCCAGGACTGGAACCTCAGCCGCAGCCGCTACTGGGGCACCCCGCTGCCCGTGTGGCGCACCGAGGACGGGAAGGAAGAGAAGTGCATCGGGAGCGTCGCAGAGCTGTACGCCGAGATCGAAAGGTCTGTCGCGGCCGGGATCATGGAATCCAACCCCCTGGCCGAGAAGGGCTTCGACCCTGCGGACATGTCGAAGGAGAACTATGACCGCATAGACCTGCACAGGCCCTATGTGGACCGCATATTCCTTGTCTCCGACAGCGGAGCGAAGATGACCCGCGAGACGGACCTCATCGACGTGTGGTTCGACTCCGGAGCGATGCCGTATGCCCAGACGGGCCTGCGCGGCAAGGACACCCCCGATTTCGGGGCCACCGCCGACTTCATCGCCGAAGGCGTGGACCAGACCCGCGGATGGTTCTACACCCTGCACGCGATCCATACGATGGTCAGCGGCACTCCCGCGTTCAAGCGCGTGATTTCCAACGGTCTCGTGCTGGACAAGAAGGGGGAGAAGATGTCCAAGCGCCTCGGCAACGCCGTCGATCCGTTCAAGGCGCTCGACACCTACGGGCCCGACGCGCTGCGCTGGTACATGTTGACTAACGCCCAGCCCTGGGACAACCTCAAGTTCGACGAGAACGGGGTCGTGGAGGTCAGCCGAAAGTTTTTCGGCACCCTGTACAACAGCTACTCCCTGTTCGCCGTGTATGCGAACATCGACGGATTCGACCCCTCCTCAAAGGCTCCGGCAGCCAGGCCGGAGTTCGACCGTTGGATGGAAAGCCGCCGGAACAGCCTCGTTCGCGACGTTCTCGCCTGTTACGAGGACTACGACGTCACCGGAGCCGGCCGCCTTATCCAGGATTTCGTCTGCGACGACTTCAGCAACTGGTACGTCCGCCTGAACAAGAAGCGCCTCTGGGGCTCCGGAATGACGGACGACAAGGCTTCCGCCTACAGGACCATGTATGATGTCCTCAGGACCGTGGCCCTGCTCTCCGCCCCGATCGCCCCGTTCTTCATGGACAGGCTATGGACAGATCTCGTGCCCGGTTCGCAGTCCGTACACTATGAATCCATGCCTTCTTTCGACCCGGCCCTGATTGACGCGGCCCTCGAAGGGAGGATGGCCCTCGCGCAGAAGGCCTGCTCGATGGTCCTTGCCCTTCGCAAGAAGGTGGGCATCAATGTGAAGCAGCCCCTGCCGCGCCTGATGATTCCCGTGCTGGACGAGGCTTTCAAGGACAGCCTCGAGGCCGTCAAGGATGTCATTCTCGCCGAAGTGAACGTCAAGGAGGCGGAACTGATATCCGACACCGTGGGGATCATTACGAAGAAGATAAAGCCCAATTTCCGCAACCTCGGCAAGGTTTACGGCGCGAGGATGAAGGAGATTGCGGCCGCTTTCCAGAATCTTTCCCAGCAGGAGATCGCCGAGATGGAAGAGTGCGAGGACGACTATATCCTCGGGCTCCCCGGCGGCGACGTCGTGCTGGCCAAGACGGACTATGAGATCCATTCCGAGGATATGCCCGGATGGCTCGTAGCTTCCGAAGGCCCGCTGACCATCGCGCTGGATGTAACCCTTACCCCCGCCCTTATCGAGGAAGGAAACGCGCGCGAACTCGTGCGCCCGATCCAGAACCTCCGCAAGGAGCGCGGTCTCGAGGTCACGGACCGTATTCGTACCGAAATCTTTGCCGAAGGGAAGGCTATGGAAGAAATCAGCGCCTCCCTGGAGCATTTCAAGGAATATGTCGCATCCCAGACACTTTCCGTCGATGTTTCCCTCAAGCCCTTGTCCGAGGCCGGTGAGGATGCTGCGGAAGTCGAGTGGAATGAGGATACCATCAAAATCAGAATCACCCGTATTTAATCCACAATCTTATGGCAGAAGAGAAAACCCGTTATTCCGATGAGGAACTCGCCGAGTTCAAGACCATCATCGAGGACATGCTGAAAAAGGCGAAGGCTGAGTACAACACCCTCCGCCAGGTTGTGATGCACAACGGAACGAACGATATCGAGGACACCTCGCCGTCGTTCAAGACTGTCGAGGACGACGGGGCGAACCAGCTCTCGAAGGAGGAGGCCAGCCAGCTCGCCCAGAGGCAGTATAAATTCATCCAGAACCTGGAGTCCGCCCTTGTCCGCATCGAAAACAAGACCTACGGCATCTGCCGTGTCACAGGGAAGCTGATCCCTAAGGAGAGGCTCCGTCTCGTCCCCCACGCCACGCTGACCGTCGAGGCCAAGGAAATGCTTTCCAAGAGCGGAAAGAACTAGCCTATGAAGCTTTCCAAAGGGAAGAAGCTCCTGATATTGGGAATAGCCCTCGTGGTGGCGGACCAGGTCATAAAGTTCCTGGTCAAGACGAACATGACTCTCGGCGAGCAGTTCAACGTGATCGGGACCTGGTTCCGCATCCTTTTCGTGGAGAACGAGGGGATGGCCTTCGGGATGAAGTTCGGCGGCTCTGTCGGGAAGTTCTTCCTGTCGCTGTTCAGGATAGTCCTTTGCGGGCTGTTGGTCTGGTGGATATCCTCCCTGAACAAGAAGAAGGACACCCCGGCCGGGGTGCTCGTCGGGTTGACGCTGATTACCGCCGGCGCAGTCGGGAACATTCTCGACTGCCTCTTCTACGGGCTGATCTTCTCGGCCTCCGGGTGGAACGAGGTTGCAGTCATCGGGGGACATTACGCTCCCTTCATGTTCGGCAGGGTCGTGGACATGTTCTATTTCCCCATCATCAATACCACGTGGCCTTCATGGCTGCCCCTGATCGGCGGGAAACCTTTCACCTTCTTCGACCCGGTCTTCAATTTCGCGGACAGCTGCGTGACCGTGGGCGCCTTCTACCTGCTGCTGTTCCAGTATAAATTCTTCGCCCGCAGCGAAGACAAGAAAACAAAATAATGCAGAAAACCTGGAGATGGTTCGGTCCCAAGGACCCCATCACTCTTTCCATGCTCCGCCAGATCGGAGTAGAGGGCATCGTCACCGCCCTTCACGATATCCCCAACGGGGAAGTGTGGCCCCTCGAGCGCATAGTCGCCCTCAAAAAAGAAATCGAATCCTACGGCATGGTCTGGTCGGTGGCAGAAAGCCTGCCGGTCAGCGAGGCCATCAAATACGCCGGTCCGGAGAGGGACGCGCTCATAGCCAACTACAAGCAGAGCCTCGCCAACATGGGACAGGCAGGGGTGAAGACCATCTGCTACAACTTTATGCCCGTAATCGACTGGATACGCACTGATCTCGAGCTGCCCCAGCCGGACGGGACGTCCACGTTGTACTTCGACAAGGTGCGTTTCGCCTATTTCGACATCAACATCATCGGCCGCAAGGGCGCCCGTGACGACTGGGATGCGGAGACCCTCGCCAAGGTGGACGACCTGGCGAAAAGGATTACGCAGAAAGAGATCGACGACCTCATTTATGTCATCATCGTAAAGACCCAGGGCTTCATCAACGGCAACGTGAAGGAAGGCGACCTCGACCCGGTCGGGATCTTCCGCGGGCTTCTGAAGCAGTACGACGGCATCTCGAAAGACCAGCTCCGGGAGAACCTTCGCTACTTCCTCGAGTCCATCATGCCCGTCTGCGACGAGTACGGCATCGACATGTGCATCCATCCGGACGATCCGCCGATGCAGGTGCTCGGCCTGCCGCGTATCGTCACCGATGCAGAGGACATCCGCTGGCTTCTGTCGGCCGTCAATAATCCGCACAACGGGCTGACTTTCTGCGCCGGCTCGCTATCTTCCGGGGCACACAACGACTGCGTCGCCATGGCCCGCGAATTCGCGGACAGGACCCGCTTCGTGCATCTGCGCAGCTGCGACGTCTTCCCGAACGGGGACTTCCAGGAGGCATATCACACCGCCGGCAGGGCCAATCTCGTCGAGTTGGTCCGCATATTCGAAAAGATGGATCCGGCGTTGCCGATGCGCGTGGACCACGGCAGGACCATGCTCGGGGACGAGAAGAAGGGCTACAACCCGGGCTACGGCTTCCACGGCCGCATGCTCGCCCTCGGCCAGGTCGAAGGCATGATGGCCGCCGTGCGGCAGCTGGGGTAGCCGGGCTGGTATATTCCGGCGGCTTCCCTCGGTGTGTTTGCCGCGGAGGACAGCCCATTGATCAAATTCACCTGTCAGGGGTATCTTCGCCAGAATAGTTTCAGGTGCCATTCAGGCAGACAGGCTCGCCAAAATCGGCGAACCTGTCTGCATCTCCCGGCCCTGAGTGCCCCAGCCGGGTCCTCAGCTCGCAGGTGAATGTCATTTACAACTGTTTAGTTCCTGAACGGGAAGACGGGGAGGCCGACGGCGTTGTAGACGGTGCCGCCGACGCACCAGGCGCCGTAGCAGAGGCTGACGTGGGCAGGGGCGCTGACGCTGGCGGAGCTGAAGACGAGCTTGTCGCCGCGTATCGTGACGTCAGCGTTGTACCATGTCCCGTTGCTGCCGGCGACCTGGCCGTAGAGTATCTTGGACTCTCCGGCAGCGAGGTGGAGGCCGGTGGCGTTGCTCAGGGTGACGATGGCTTCCTTGCCGGAAACGGCCATGGAGACGAAACGGGGAGCGTCGGGGCAGATCGAAGTGGTCTTGTAGGTCTTCGCCTCGGCCATCAGGACCAGCCTTTCGGCGGGAGTCCTCTTGTCGGGGTAGTGGACGGTCGGACCGCCGCAGTCGTATGCAGGAATCACTCCGCTGTTCGGGATCAGGGCCTGCCCTTCAAGCTGGGCCTGCTGGAACTTCGCCCATTCGGCCGGAGTGGTGCTGACCGTGGTATTGTACGATGCCAGCTGGACATAGTAGAAAGGCACGCTGCCCTCTTCGAGGCCCCTGACTTCCAGCCATGAGCGGACCATTTCCTTCTGGAGCCTCGGGTAGGAGCCGGAGTTGTCCTTGTTGCTTTCGCCCTGGTACCAGAGTATGCCCCTTGTGGTGTAGGGGAGAATAGGGAGTACCATCCCGTTGTAGATCTGCGCAGGAATCTGCTTGTCGGTATCGCCGGGCTTTTTCCCGAGGTCGGTGATGTCCTTCCACTCAGAGGCGGGGAATCTCTGCAGCGAGTTCAGGCTCATCCACGCTTCGATGCGGGAGCCGCCATAAGCGCAGCCGATGATGCCAATCGGAACATTGAGGTCGCGGCCCAGCTTGCGGGCGAAGAAAAATGCTATGGCCTGGATGTCCGGGGCCTTGGCGGCGCTACAGGCGAACCAGGAGGCGGATTTGGTCTGGAACTGAGGCTCGTCGGTCAGCTGGTAGGCGCATTTGAAATAGTGGAACCAGGGGAGGTCGGCGTCCTTGAGCTCCTCTTCCACGTCCTTTATGGGCTGGTAGTTGCTCGCTCCGGGGGTGCCGAAGCCGCCTATGCGGTGCTCCATGTTGGACTGTCCCGCGCTGAGCCATACTTCGCCGATGAGTATCTTGCTGACGGTCTTGCTGCCTTTCTGGCTGTCGGTAATGGCGATGCTGTGCTCCGAGAACGAGCCGGCAGGAGTGGTCACGGCAATCTTCCAGATGCCGTCGAGGCCCACCCGTCCGCTGAAGCTTTCGCTAGTCCAGGAGGGCTTCACCGTGACTTCGGCACGCGGAGTGGCCTTGCCCCAGATGGTGGCCTTGGCCTGCTGCTGGAGTATCATCCCGTCGCTGATGATGTAGGGGAGCGTCAGGGTGCTTGAGCCGGCTGTGACGACAGGGCCCAGGTCGGGCTCTTCGCCCTGGCCGGATTCTTCCTTGTCCTTGTCTCCGAAGATGCTGGTATAAGTCGAGCCCTGGCTTCCGTTATCCTTCCCGCAGGAAGACTGGCCGAAGCAGAAGGTGAAGGCGGCCAGCAACAATATTGCGCGTTTCATTACAGTTTTCCGTCGAAGTAGTTGATCAGGTCGTAGACGTTGAAGTTGACTTCACGCATGAACTTGCCGAGGATGGGGTACATCTGGTAAGTGTAGTCGTAGAGACCCTTGTTGGCTGGACAACTGTCATTGTCGGGGAAGTCGTCATCCTGGTACTTGAACCAGGTCCATCCGACGCAGTTCTTCGCTTCGAGAAGGCCGAGGGTGAAGTGCTGGTAGGCGTAGGCGCGTTCTTTCTGGGTCGGCACGCACCAACCGGCTCCGGAACTGTTCGGAAGGTCCGTGTCTTCGACACCCTTGGTATAGAACTCGGTAACCATGAAGGGCTTGCCTGTCCATGTCTCCCATTCCTTGACCTTGTCGGTGAGCTCCACGGACCAGCGGGAGTAATAGTTGATCGAAACTATGTCGCAGTACCTTCCGGCCGCTTCGAGGATCTGACGGACGTATTTCGGGCTGCCGTGCAGGCGGGTGCCGACATACATGAGGCCCGGGTCTGCGGCCTTGACGGCCTCGGAAACCCCCTTGTAGTATTTCTCGGCAAGCATTCCGAGGAATTCGTTGTTGAGATCGGACGTGACCTTCGAGGCATCGGCGGCGAGCCCCTTGGACTGCATGAATTCGGCGGCGCTTTTCTTGGCGAGGTCGTTGGCGTCCGTCAGCTGCAAGCAGCTCTTCAGCAGGGTGCTGGTGAAGTTGATCTCGTTGTCGGAGAAGAAGCCGAGGACGTATTTGTTGCCGCGGTAGTTGGCGAATTCGCTGCCGGCAAGGTACTCCTTGCACCAGGAAGCCCAGTCAGGGTGCATTACGATAGTCGCTTCATAGGCGTCGCTGCCTCCCGGCCATTTGCCGCCGTTCTTCGCGGAGCGGAACTTTGAGAGGAAGCCGAAGGAGGGGCAGAGCACGAGAGGTGCTTCCGGGTGGGCCCTGTTGTATTCGACCATAGGGGCGTATGCGTTGGTGCAGAAGGCTCCGGTCGCGTGGATGCCGGTCTCGGCCAGTTCTTTCTGCATCGTAGCGATCCAGGTCTGGTCATTGCCGCCGAAGCGCTGGTTGAAAGCCGTGGCATTGCGGGTGGAAGAGCCGTGGCGGAAGGAAGTTACACCGCGCTCGTAGTGCACGTATCCGTCGGGATCGATGATCCACCAGCGGCCATCGATCTTTTCGGTGCGGAAGCGGCCGGTCGCGTTGCGTTTTTCCATGGTCAGGGTGCTTCCCCACTTGTTCGTGAGGGTCTTATATTTCTCGTAGGTCTTGGTCTCCGGCTCGTAACCCTGCATGTAGTGGACTATGCGGGCCTTGCCGGAGGACCAGGAAGCGACTTTTCCGCCGGGAATCTGGTAATTATCCTTCGTGCTGATAGCCGTGGCGTTGCCGGATTTGTACTTTACGGTTATAGGCTGATAGCGGTGAATGGAGTTCGAAGGGGAATAAATCTCCAATGCGCCGGCTGCCGGATACTCGTAATCGTCCGTAGCCTGCTCGACTTCGCGGACATATCCCTCAACCTGCCCCTGGGGCTTTTCATCCTTGTCTTTGTCCTTGTCTCCGAAAAGTGAAGTGTAGGTGCTGCCTTTCGGCTCCTTCTTTTCACAGGATGTGAGTGTGAGCGTCATCGTCATGGCCGCGAGCGCCAGAATCTTGTAGAATTTCATATATGAACGGTTATTCGTATAATCTTATGATGCAAAAATATGCTGAAATTATCATTTTCAATCGCAGAATTGTACATAAAAGTAGAATTATCGGGCGCGTGTTGGCGGCGGACCGAGCAGGGACTTGCGCATTCCGCCGAAGTCCAGGACCGCCTTCTGGATCACTACACCGGGGTCGCCGCACCATATCCTCAGGGTGTGCCGGCCGGGCTCCCGCACGTTCAGGGTGACTTTCTTCACGCAGCTGTTGTGCAGGACGTTGTCCATCCATGCCTGGGCATATTCCGAGGAAGAAATAGACGGAGTCTTGACTTCCGCGCCGTCTATGCTGACCCCGTAGCGCTGCTCACCGTCGGCGGGGCCGGTGCCGGCGTAGTCCGTGGTCGCCGAGTCGCGGCCGTGCAGGGGGAAGGTGGGCAGGGCCCATGTCCATACGTCCACGGAACCGGCGTTGAAGCACCAGAAATCGTATTCGAGGCAGGGGGCCATGTCCTTGAGGTCCTGGTGCGGCTGCAGGGCAGAGCCCATCTGCACTCCGGCCCCTTCCGCGCCGAGGCCCGGGGCTATGGTGAAGCTTATCCCGTTCTTTTCGGTCTTGCGGTGGAAAGATGCCGCGGGTATGCTGACAACGCCGTTGTCTTCTATGAAAAGGCCTGAGACTTCTTCTCTCGAGGGGGCGGCCGGGTTGAACACCGAGACGAGTATCCCGGCGCTGCTTCCGGCGCCCTTGACTGCAATCCGGCCGGCGAGTTCCGAGCAGCCGGCCGGCAGCTTGTCCCAGTCAATTCCGACGCTGACGGTCTCCGAATCGCGGCAGGTCCCGGCGCTGCGGCTGAGGCGTATCCAGGGCTTGTCGGCTTCGGCCGTCCACTGGAAGGATCCGGAGCCCGCGTTGCAGATTTCGAAGCTGTAGGAGCGCTCCGGGAAGTATCTGTTGAAGCAGGGAAGGCTGTGGAAGGCGGAGGTGCCGATGGAAGTGCGGTCGCCTTCGGCCCGGATCGTGAGGGCGGCGGGGCCAGTGACGGGGGAGTCGTCCGCGTCGGGCTCACGGAAGTAGTTCGCCGTGACTCCGTGCGCAAGGGATGCTATCCCGGCCCATTTTCCTCCGAGAAGGGCGTTGTAGCTATCCGTGACGGATACTAGCTGCCGGTAGCTATCCTTCGCGAGGGCTCCGAGCGTGGCTGCCGGAGCGAGGCCCTGCCTTCGGTAGAGGCGGCTTCCCTGCGCGGCCAGATGCATGCGGTTCATCAGGGCTGCGCCTTCGACGGGGTAGTGCACGAGCTCGAAATAGGGGGCCTTCTTTTCTTCGGGGAGTGCTTCGAATATGGCTTCGCTTTGGTTTCTGAGCCGTTCGTAGCGGGCCATGCGGCTCTGCGCCTCGCGGTAGGAGGAGAAGGAGAAGTCCGTGTCCGTGACGCTCGCCTGCTTGTTGTATTTGCGGTTCCATTCCATGCCCCAGCCCATGAATTCGGGCTTCGCGGGCAGGGCCAGCAGGTAGTATTCCTCGCAGAGGGCCTGCAGGGCTTCCAGGTGCTCCTGTCCGAACATGGCGGCGAGCCAGCGGGCCTTGTCCGTGGCGACGGAGTCGAAGTCGAAGGCGTCGATGTCCCTGGCCATGCGGAGGAAAAGATCCGTGCCGTATTCGCAGAACTTCAGGTCCCCGGCGTTCAGGAGCCATATCCTGTCTGCCCCGGAGGCGTAAGCCTTCGAGAGTTCCTCGTACATCAGCGCAGGGGATGTCGTATCCAGCCAGAGGTAGTCGTGCGGCCCGCCGTGGTAGGAGACATGGTAATAGACTCCTGCCCGTCCGCCGCGAAGGCGCTCTGCGGGGTTGCTCAGGCGCTTGAGGTAGCCGTAGTTGTCGTCGGGCCAGATTATGGTGACTTCGTCGGGGAGCCGGAGACCGCGCTCGTAGATCTCGAGAACTTCCTTGTAGGGGGTGAAGGCCTGAGGGATGTCTTCGATGGGCGTATCGATGTATTCCTTGAGTATGGCCCTCTGGTCCTCGAGGGCCTGCTCGAGTATGCGCTTTCGGGCCTCCAGGGAGGTCGAGCCTTCCATAGCCTTGTCGTGCAGGCCCCTCAGGGCGAGGGTATAGACGTTCTCGTAGGCGGCGTTTTCGCTGACGCGCTTTCGCAGGACGCCGTTGATCCGGTCCTTGTTGGTCTCGTAGTTCCAGGGGCCCATCACGGTCTTGTCCCACTCGCGGGCATTATTATATAGGAGGGGCTCGCAGTGCACGGATCCCATCACGATGCCGTAGCGGTCGGCCACTTTCTTGTTCTCGGGATTCTCGTTGAAGGCCTTCGAACGGCGGTGCATCGCCGGGCAGAGGTAGTTGGCCCCGAGGCGCAGCAGGAGTTCGCAGACGCGGGCGTATGTCTTAGGGCCTATGCTGCCTTCTTCCGGTTCATAGGTCTTCGTGGCCCATGGCAGGAGGCCCCAGTCTTCGTCGTTGATGAATATGCCGCGGTACTTCACGGAAGGGGCGGGAGAGTCGAGGGGGGCGACGGCTGCGCGAAGGTCCTTCCTTTGCGGGACGGGCACGTCGGCCCACCAATACCATGGGGATACGCCTAACGCTTCGCTCACCGACATCAATCCGTAGGCGGCTCCCCGGCGGTCGCTGCCGGCTATCACAAGGGCCGTGGAGATGCCGGGGAAGGGGTTGCGAACGAGGCGGACGGCGTAGCGTTCCCAACTACCCGCTATACCGCTGACATCGATCTTCCCTTTCGCGGCGAGTTCCCTGATCGGTGCGCATCCTTCGAGCGTGCCGGCGATGACGACGGCCCGGGAGCGGCGGGGAAGAGCCGATACGCGCAGGGGCTTCCTGCCGCAGACCGCTTCGATGTCCGAAGCGAGAAGGTCTGCGGCGGTACTGACGGCCTGCGGATCGGAAGCATCAGTGAAAATCATTGCGCGGCCGAGGTCGAAGTCTTTTCCGGGCAGGGTGACTTGCGCCGTCGCGCAGATGGAAGCAATGGTGGATATTAAGATCGATATTACTTTTTTCATTCAGTGCAATGTCTTGATTTTCTTTTCGAAAATAGATTTAATTTCCCGAAATATAACAAAAAATTCTAACTTTACGGACGGATATTGATATCATTCGCATGAAAGCTTTTTCCAGACTTCTGGCCGCTACTGCCGTTTTGCTTTTTTTGTCACTTGCCGCAAGCGGCCAGACGGGCCTTCGCTTCACCCATATAGGCGCTGAAGAAGGTATCCCCAACAATGTCGTGACAACAGCATGCCAGGACGAGTTCGGGATGATGTGGATAGGCACGCAGGACGGGCTGATCCGCTATGACGGACGCGCCATGGATATATTCCGCCCTGAAGAGGGCAATCCTGAGAGCATATACAACAATAATATCAAATCCATTTGCTCCGACGCTGACGGAAGCATTTACGTGATTTGCAAATTTGCGCTTTGCCGCTATGACATGCGGCAGGAAAAATTCGTCACGATCCACAGGACTGACGTACAGTCCGTGATCTGTAACGACGGTGAAGTTCTTGCGGCCACGAGCGATATGGTTTATCGTGTGGAGAGTGACAGTATGGTTCCATACTGCGATTTTTCGTTGTACGGCGGGCGTATTACCGAGATTCTCCGATCTTCGGACGGAATACTCCATGTCGGCACCGAAGACGGCCTGTTTTCCGTCGACAGGAACGGGAAGGTCGTCGCCGAACTTGGCGGAATATGGGTTCTGACCATTTATGAGGACTCCCGTCACAACCTTTTGGTTGGCACGCGCGAGCACGGTCTGTCCGTATGCAGCCCTTCAGGAACTTGGTCGGCCATCCGCAAGGGCCCGGCCGCATCTGGAGGCCTGTGCTCGGACTTTGTCAAGGCTGTCTGCGAGGATTCTTTCGGGAATCTTTGGATCGGCACGCTCGACGGGCTCAACCATTACGACATGGCTTCACGGCAGATGACCGATATCCACGAATCGTATGGGAGCGAGCTGTTGTCGGTCAACAAGATAATCCTCGACCGGCAGAATTCGGTCTGGATATGCACCAAGGGTGGCATCTGCCTCTACAATCAGGAGAGAAACATCTATCGGGACTACCCGGAGGTCTTTTCCGACTCGAGGACGGCCGTGGTGAGCGACTTTGCGGAGAATGACGCATGTCTGTTCTTTGCCACAGAGGAAAACGGTCTTCTCCGCCTCGATAAGTCCAGCGGGCAGGTAACGCCGTTCCCGGCCTCCGGAAGGCTACCGTCGCCCAACATACAGTATTTGTATATGGAACCGGACGGGAAGGTGCTCTGGGTCGGGACACGGCTGGGCGGCCTTGTGCGCTTGGACCTTCGCACCGGCGCCATGCGCGTTTGGAGGCATGATCCAGCCGATGCCGGCAGCCTTCCGCATGACAATGTCGTGCGGATCAGCCCTTACGGTGAGCAGTTGTTTGTGGCCACGAACCGCGGGATCGTCAGCCTCGACAGGAGGACCGGCATGCTTTCACAACTGTCGCTTCCGGAGATCGTCAGCGGGCGATACCCAACTGATTTTTTCGTGGACAGGTCGGGAAATTGCTGGATTGCGGTATCAGAGGGTCTGCTCAGGCGTAACCTGGCGACCGGCGAAGACAGGGAATACTTCTTCAAGGACAAGGGAATTCTGGGCACCAGCCGCATCCATGTCTCGCTGGAAGACAGCAAGGGACGGCTGTGGTTCGGAACCTCGGGCAGCGGCCTGTTGCGTTACAATCCCGACACGGACAGCTTCACTTCCTATACGACGAAGAACTCCCTTCTTGCCAACGATTATATCTGGTCTCTTGCCGAGTCCCGTTCCGGGTACATCCTTCTTACTGACAATGCCGGCTTCAGCCGTTTCGACGCCGAGAGCGGAGTATTCCAGAATTATACTCCGGAGCAGGGCTTCCCGATGCTGTCCTATTTCTCCCGCGGGCTTTTCGTGGATTCCACCGGCGAGATATTCGTGTCCGGATACAAGAATCTCATTTCATTCCGTGAAAACCGGCTCCCGGTGCGTTCTTCTCCCCGCAAGATATGGTTCACTTCGCTGGATTCCGGAGCCGGGGTCATACGTCCCGGGGACAAGTCCGGAATCTTGTCTTCGTCGTTGTTTTATCAAAAGAAAATAGTCCTTAAAGGCGGCAACAATGTATTCGCTGTCGTCACATCTTCTCCGGATTTCCTGCACTCCAACAGGATGGAATTCCGGCTCGACGGATTCGACCAGTCCTGGATTCCGGCCTTCGTGGGCCACAGGATAGTCTATACGAACATGAGGCCTGGGAAGTACGAGCTGCAGGTGCGTTGCAAGGACCCTTTCTCCGGGGAAGTGACAGCGTCGAATTCCCTTTCAGTGCGCGTGCGTCCGCCGTGGTATTGGTCCGCTCTTTCACGTTTCGTGTACGCTCTCCTGCTGCTTTCGGTCGTGGTCCTGCTCCTGAATTTCTATCTCACACGGATGCGGCTGCGCAATTCCCTTGACGAGGAAAAGCGTGAGAAAGACCGCATCCAGGAGACCAACCAGTCCAAACTGCGCTTCTTCACCTATGTTTCCCACGAGCTGAGGACCCCGGTCACCCTTATCCAGAGCCAGGTAGACAGCCTCCTGGAGAAGAACAACGTGCCTCCCTTCATTTATAACAAGGTGCTCGGCATCGGGCGCAACCTCGGAAAGATCAATTCCCTTCTCGACGAGCTCCGCGATTTCCGCAAGCAGGAGCAGGGCGGTGAGATTCCTCTGACTTTCTCCGAAAACGACATCGCGTCCCAACTGGAACGGGTCTCGCTCGTATTCAGGGAGTATGCCCAGTCGAGGGGCATCAGTTTCTCCCTTGAGGACAGGCTTGGCGGACCGGCGCTCCTTTGGACGGACGAGTCTCAGATCGACAAGGTGCTGTACAACCTCATTTCCAATGCTCTCAAGAACACTCCCTCCGGGGGAAGCGTCAGCCTGGGGGCCACGCAGGACGAGTCGGGAGTGCGCATCACGGTTTCTGATACGGGGCGGGGGATACCCGGGAAGTACCTGGATTCGATCTGGCAGCCTTTCTTCCAGGTCCCGAACAGCCCGGCGGCCGAACTGGGGACCGGTCTCGGCCTCGGGATCACTAAGGGCATAGTCGAGGCGCACGGCGGCGCTATCAGTTGCAGCAGCACCGAAAACGTCGGCACGACCTTCACCGTATTCCTTCCGAAGGGGGATTCCCATGTGCCGGAAGGGAAAAAAGCCGCTCCTGCGCCGCCCGCCCCGGAAAAGCCGGCGGAGGAGGCTCCGGTCCTGGATGAGAAGTTCATCGAGGGGGTCAAGCGTTCGCGCGGCGACATCCAGCCTTCGATCCTCATTGTCGAGGATAACGAGGAACTCCGGGGTTATCTCGCCACGCTCTTCGCGCCCATCTATATGGTCACGACGGCCTGCGACGGCGCCGACGCATGGGAGAAACTATCGCATAACGTCCCCGACATCATACTGAGCGACCTTATGATGCCGCAGATGGACGGGAACGAACTGTGCCTCAAGGTCAAGAACAACTTCTACACCAGCCATATCCCGTTCGTAATCCTTACCGCGAAGGTGGCGGAGGAGGCCATACTCGAGTCCCTGCGCAACAGCGCCGACGACTACATCACGAAGCCCTTCAACCCCAAGATCCTGATCTCCAAGTGCAACAATCTCGTCAACACGCGCATAGGCCTTCAGCAGAAGTTCGCCAAGTCTTCTTCCGCCGGATCGGAGCTGCTCGCGACTAACGAGATAGACCGCGATTTCATCGACAAGGCCATGCGGGTGGTGAAGGAGAACCTGACGGATTCGGAGTTCGACGTCGGACGCTTTGCTTCGGAGATGGCCCTCGGAAGGACACTTTTCTTCACGAAGCTGAAGGGCCTCACGGGGCAGACCCCGAACCGCTTCATCACCACCGTGCGCCTGAAATACGCCCGTGAGCTGCTTTCGGACAAGGCCGGGCACTCGGTCAGCGAAGTCTCCTACATGTGCGGCTTCAGCACTCCCAGCTACTTCATCAAGACCTTCAAGTCCTTCTACGGCCTCACCCCCTCCGCCTTCAGGGACAAGCTCTGAATGCCCGTGAAACAAACAACTACCCCTCTTCCGGAGGGGTAGTTGTTTGTTTTTAGTGCCTGTAGTCAGGCACTTGGACTCCACGGCTCTTACTCGATCGTCACGACCTTGACGCAGCGGGCGTAGCGGGCAGTACCATTCTTGGATCCGTCGGACATGATGCCGACCTTGCCCCAACGGTAGTAGTAAGCCTTTGCACCGCCTGAGGTCTCGCGGCAAAGCCATGTGCTGTCGCCGGCGCCTCCCTTGCCTTCGAGTTTCACGCCTCCTGGTATGCTCAGCAGGGTGGCTTCGAAGGCGTTGCGCGCGGCGATTTCCGGCGCGGTGAGAAGATCTACGTTCTGTACGGTAGCCAGAGGCTGACCGTCAGCATCGAGGCGGGGTATGCCGTTGTATACTGCGAATACGGCGTCGAGTTCGGCAGCCACGGGAAGATACCACCCGGGGCCCATGTCCTCGCAGTATTTGACTGCGTAGTTGTTGGTGGCATAGTCGGACATGGCCTTGACTGCTGCATTCGCCTCCGCGGCAGTGAGAGTCCCGCCCGAGCAACCTGTATCAGTCGCAGCTGCGGACCACTGGTGCTTTTCAGCGACGGCGGAGATAACCTTATACTCTTTAGGATTCTCGGGATTCTGCCAGAAAATAATACCCTCGTTGTTGTAGACGGTTCCGTACTTGAGGTTGGGATTGCCGGGGAGGGTAACCTTCACATCCTCCGAAAGTGCGCCGGAAGTGACTGTGACGGTTCCGGTCTTCTCCGTTGTCCCCTCATTGGTGGCGATGATGCTGATGGTGAGGGTGGTGCCGTCGATCTCGGCCTTCAGCCAGCTCTCGTCGCCGGCGCTTACGCTGACTGCGGGAGTCTTGTTGGTGTTGATTGCAATTTCAGTCTTGGAACCGACCCAGCGGGTGTGGTACTTGATGTCGTCGCCGGGAGTGAGTTCCAGGGTCGGAGTGTTGCCTTTCTGGACGACATTTACGGAGGCGCTGACATCGCCGGCCTTGACGGTCACGACGGCTTCGCGGATGGTTTCAGCCGTATTGTCGGAAAGGACACTGATTTCCAGCTTGCCGGCATTGATAGTTGCGCTGAGCCATGAGGATGCGCCGTCGCTGACAATCGCGGTAAGACCAGTGAGTTCGGTATTGATGTCTACGGAAGCGGAAGACCCGCTTGCCTGCCCGAGTTCGACGTCAGTCTTGGCGAGGCTGAGGGCGTTCTTGGCCTGCTCCACGGTGACCCATTTCTCGGCGGTCACGCCTTTTTCACCCACTATGATGTGGACCTTTCCGGTCCTGGCCTCGGAATTGGGGTTCGCTTCCTTGGCCTCGATTGTTACGGTCGTGCCGCTGACCGTGACTTTCAGCCAGCTCTTGCAAGAGTAGTCGGCGTCGGCGTTGATGACGGTCTGGTCGGTGGTGACGGTGACCGTGGTTTTTGCGCCGGGAGCGGAAGCCACGGAGACAGCTTCCGCCGAGAGTTCCAGCTCGGGGGCAGTGTACTCGATGACATTGTTTGTCAGCTCATCGTTTTCGCACGCCGCGAACAGCAGCGCGGCGAGGGCGATGACGGATAAACGGATTTTTTTCATGGTGTTTTTAATTTATTGGTTGTTATTTGATTCCCAAATGACGGCGCCCGGAGTGACGCCGCAGTCGTTGTATGTGTCTATGGCATAGTAGTAGCGCTGGCCGCGGGTTAGTATGTGGACCAGCAGCGAGGAGTTCATCCATCCCTTGACCTGGATGGTGAGGTTCAGGTCGTCCGGGTCCACTCCAAAGCGTACGATATAGCCGTCCGCATCGGGGACCGGGGTCCATTTCAGTGAAGCGTAGCGTCCGTCCTGGAGGTCCCTTTCGACCCTGAGGTCCGTGACTTCGCCGGGCACCGGGCCCTTGCCGGAGCCGAAAACGCGCATGTCCCGCACGGCGAAGCTCTGCCCGTTCATTGGATGGACGCATTCGACCTTGACGTAGCGTGCCTGGACGGTGTTTTTCAGGACGTGGAAAGGATGCGGGTTGGTCTTCCTGGCGCGGCTTCGGTCGACGGCCTTCTTCCAACTCTTGCCGTCTACGGAAGTATAGAGTCGGTAAGCGGTATAGTCTTCTTCGAAGGTGTCGGGAGTGAAGTTCTGCTCCGCGAAGTTCAGCTGGATGGCGTTCACGTTCTTGACGTAGCCGAGGTCCATGCTGAGCCATGCTCCCTTGCCTTCCTCCGCGGCCCACCATGTACGTATGTCCTCGTCGGAGGCCTTTTCGGGGCCGAATCCTTCCTTGGAAGAGGAGGCGGTGCAGTCCTTGCCGTACGACAGGCACCACCAGCCTTTCAGGTTGCCCTCCGAGGCGTCGAACTTGCGATGCGGAAGAACCATGGGCCAGTCTCCCAGCGTGGTATGTACGGTCATCTTGCCTTCCGGGCTGAAAGTGACCGGGAAGAGGCCGAGCCGGCGTTCGAACTCGTTCGAGTTGCCGACCCACATCGTCGTGATCTCCCACCAGTTGCCGTAGCGGTCGGCGAAGACTCCGCTGTGGCCGGCGCTTCCGATGAATCCTCCGGCCTTCAGGGACACGGGGTTGTATGGCTCGAGGGTGAACGGTCCTTCGGGTGAGGGGGCGGTCATGACGGCGTCGCAGTACCAGATGCAGATGGTCCCGGGCGTCGCGTACTGCAGGTAGTACTTGTCCCCGACGCGGGTGATCCATGCGCCTTCCTCGCACGGGGTCATCTTGTAGCGGCCCTTCCATTCCGGAGCCTGTATTTCGTCGAAGATCTCCCTGCGGCCGAATTCATATCCTCCGTCGCAGTCATTCACGTCCCTGACCTTCGGCAGGATGGTCTCCTCGCTGCCCTCGATCATGCTGAAGTCCTTCGGATCCAGTTCGAAACGGCGTATCCCGTTGCCGAGGCCGTAGTAGACGAAGTACCGACCCCCGTCTATCAGGAGCGAGGGGTCGGCGACCTTCTTGATCGTCCCGCAGACCTTCCATCCGCCCTTCGAAGGGTCGGGGGATCGGATTATGTCGACGGTCTTAGCGCTCTTGTCGTTGTTGATCTTTATGAAGTACACGTACTCCCCGTCGTGCGCCACGGCCGGTGCCACATAGGTGCCGCCGGCGTTGTATGCGGAGTTCCAGACTTCCTTGTTGAACTTCATGTTTTTCCAACGGACCATGTCGCGGGACACGCGGTATCCTCCGATGTCGTGGGTGGAGAAGAGATAGTACTTGTCCTTGAAGAAGACAATTACCGGGTCCGCGGACGTGCGGCACAGGGGGAGGTCCTTCTTGAAGATGCCCCATCCGTAGTCCAGGTCGAGCGGATTGCAGTAGATGCTGTCTTCGCGGTTTCCGCCGCAGGATAGCAGCAGAAGCGTGGAAAACAGGGTTATGAGGAGTCGTTTTACCATATCTGCAGTACAGGTTTGAAATCGCCGCCCTGTCCGTCCAGGAGGGCGCAGCGGCCGTTGTCGTAGTCGTCTCCGGGCTCACGGAGCTCGCGCAGGAGGCAGAAAGTCACGCCGTCGCGCACGTGACGCCGGACCGCGTCGGTCACGTCCAGCCAGTGCCAGCCTGCTTCCTCTCCCATGGCCATCTGCCCGGCGAGGAACACTTCCTGTCCGGCACCGGTCATCCGCGATTCGGCGGGGTCGAGGTGCGGAGCCTTTTTCCAGGATTTCACCTTCTCGCAGCCGTCGAAGCCATAGACATGGAAACGGAACAGGCGCCCGTCACCGCTGCGGCCATGGACCCCGAGAAGGATGCGCCGGGCACCGGAAATCTCGTCCGCGGAGAGGCGGAATCCGGCATAGGCTGCCGAATTGGCTTCCCGGATGCGGGCATTCATCTCGATCCGCGGGGCCTTCCGTTCAGTTCTTCCGTCCATGCGGACAGAAGTGCAGAAAGCGGCAGGCTTCCGGACGGCGTCTCCTTCAGGGACGATGGTCAGCAGGCTTACGCTGCGGCCGCCGGCAAGGAAGTCCAGGCGGCCGTCGGCGGCAGGCAGCAGCACGGTGGCTTCACCGTAGCTGCCGCCGCTGACGCTCTCGCAGACGACGGGAGTCCTTCCCGTCACCCCGAGGGCATTGAGGTCCAGGTTTATATTGCAATCGGAGCCGCCCCTGCGGACAATCCACACGTAGCGGTTGCCCGTAGCGGGGTCTTCGGATGCCGTTATGTCGAGATCGGGATCGGAGTTGCTGCGCTCCACTTTCAGAAGAGGCCGCCCACCCTTGAATCCCTTGGCGAAGAGGCGCACTACCTCGGCGGTACGGTGCGCTCCGCTGACGTCGAAACTGCGTTCCGCCGTGCTCAGGGTCCCGGCCCCGAAGACCTTGACTTCGCGCAGGCGCGTTCCGGCTTCATCCTTGAAGCTGAGACGGACGGCATCGGCTTTCATGCCGGGGTCCACCGTGTAAAATACCTGAGCGTATTTGTTGTTGGTCTCGGAGGCTATCTTTTTCCATGCGCCGTTGCAGCGCAGATCGGTCGTAAACGACCTTGCTCGGTCCGGTGCGGTGAATTCCCCGCCTTCGGTGCCGGTATATATGGCAAGACCTCCGACGGAAACGGTCCCGCCGAGGCTTATTTCCACGGTCCCCGCCCCCTTGAAGTCCAGGGAAGTGGACTTGCTCCCGTCAGTAACTGCTGCGGGGCCGGATCCGGCCGTAGTCGAGACCGGGGCTCCGAGAGCGAGATTCTCGAAGGCGTCTTCGGCGAAGCGGCGGCCTTTCCACTGGTGGTGATGGCCGGACTTGATGCCGCGGGGGTAGGTGGAACTGGCGGTGTTCGCGAACTTGAAAGCCCACATCCCATAGCAGCCTTCGAGCATGTTCTCGGTGTACATCCCTGCCCATTCTGTGAAGAGGGACGGGGAGTCCATCGTTTCTTCCTTATCTATAAGGTATGCGTTCATCCACCTGCCGGTCTCCGTGTAGATCACGGGGATGCTGCGTCCTTCCGGGTGGTTCTCCCTGAGGAGGCGGTCCAGGGACTCGATGCGTCCCTTGTAGCCGGCGGCGGGAAGGTTGTAGGAGTGGATTGAGAAGAGATCGATTATGTCGCGTGAGGCTTTCTCGCCGAGATAACCGGTGGTCTGCTCCGCGGCTGCGCGGCGCCACCAGTCCCTGTTGTGGCCGGCGGTCACGGGACCGACGAAGCGGGAGCGGAGCGAAGTGCCGTAGAGGCGGTTCACGTCCTTAATGGCGCAGTCGGCCGCGTCCGCGGCAATCTTCGAGAGGGTCACCCACGCGTCCAGCGGCATGGGACCGGCATTGCGGTGGTTCGGCTCGTTGCAGAGGGCGAACATCTCGACTCCGCCGTTCTTTGCGCACCAGAAGGCCTGGCAGTAGAAGCGCTGCCAGAGGTCCCAGCGGTGCTGCCAGGAAGCATCGTACCACTTGCGGTCTATGCTGCTCTGTATGAGTACTTCAATGCCGAGGGAACGCATCACCCCGAGTGCGTGGCTGAGGACCATCGTGTTAGTCGAGGGTACCTCGCGGTCCGCTACGGCGTCCATCTTTTCCATCGGGATGTAGCGCAGGGGATCGGAGAGGAAGCGCGCCTTGGCGGCCTCGAAACTGTCCGGTCCGTTCACCGGTCCGAAATCCTGCATCCAGGAAGCATCCACGTAAGTCTTCAGGTCGGCCCAGATGCGGGCCGCATTGACTCCGGAGTACTCCCACCATGTGGCGGCGTTGCTGCCCGGCATCAGGTAACCCTGGTTGTAGCCGACATATTTCATCGTTTTCCCGGCTTTCTCCGTGCTGATTACGGCGGTGACGGGGTCGTTCCCTTCGGAAACGCCGGTCGCTGCAGCGGAAGATGCCAGACGTGGTGCGGCCATCGACTTGTCCTCTCGGCCGTACCCTTCTATTTCGCGTATGCGTATGGGCTCGCCGTCCGTGCACCAGAAACGGAAGCGGAAGGATGAGACAGGCTCCTTGAAGCGGAAGCAGATACGGTCGAGCCTGTTCTCGACGGTATTGGTCTCCGCAAGGTCGGTCCAGTTCGCGTCGTCCCAGTATTGCAGGATGAAGTTCTTGGCGCACCAGAATCCGGCGGCTTTTCCTCTCTCTTCCGGCCTCATTTCTTCAGGAAGGATGCCTGTATGGATCACGACGGAGTCCAGACGGACATAAACCGACAGGTTAATTTCCGCGAAATGAGGTGCTCCCTTCGAGGGTGCGGTCATCCAGGACGAGGAGCGGGAAGTCTTGCCGTCTATAATATTCTTTGCCGGGAACAAGCCGTCTTCGCTCGACACGACAAGCTCTGCTTTGCGGAACAGGTTTGCCTGCGCTCCCAGGGCGGGAGCGAGCAGAAAGAGGGCGGCTATGCAAAGAATTGTCTTTCTCATCCGGGCTTATTTGAATTCTGTCCTGAGGAGGACCGTCCTGCGGTCTCCGTTGATATGTACTTTGATCTTGCCGTCGGCGGGAAGGGCGCTGTCCGTGGAGACCTGTCCGTTCGCCGGGATCGTGAGGGTCGTCTTCTGCCCTCCGTTGACGTCGATGGAGACCGTGATGGCTTCGCCGGCGTTGTTCTCGAAGACCGTGGTCATAGTCGTGGTCCCGACGGGGGCCTTCGCGACGAAGTAGCCTTCCCCGATGCTGGCGCCTTTCTCGTCATCGACGAGGTCGTTGCCTCCAAGCGAAAAACTGAACGGCGCGAAAGGACGGCGTCCGCGGGGGAGATACTGTATGCCGGGTCGGGAGTTCCAGCCGCCGTAGCTGCCGACGTAATGGTAGCCGCGGGCATCCACCTTGAGCGGGTACTTCGCCCTGCGGTCCATGGGAACGATGGGGTAGGGGTTCACTACCAGGCCGTTGACCGCTCCGGTGACTATTCCCCTTTCAGATTCGTAATCGCCCCATTCAATCGTGCGGCCGACCTGGATGTAGGGTTCGGCCCTGGTCCCTGAAGAGGCGTAATTGACAAGGTTTACCAGCAGTTTTTCAGCTACGGGGTCGATGCCGCAGCGGGCTGCCAGGTCGAAGCCGCAGAACATGGCGGAGCCGTTGCCGTGAATGGTCTCCGTGAGGGCGGCGGCCGACAGGTTGCGGGTATAGTCCGCAAGAATCATGGTCCCGGCGAGGTCGACCCCGTGGGCGGTGAAGCCGCCGCGGACGGGATAAATCATGGGGAAGCCCTGCTTCGATTCGTCGAAGCCCGTGTAGTCGGACCAGAGCTTCATGCGCTCGTGCCCTATGCCAGAGAATACAGGGTGCTCCGGACGTTCGATATTTATGTTCATCCCGTCCATGTATTCATAGGAGGGAGAAAGGTATGTCGGGTCGTTGTTGCTGAAGTCCAGCGTCTTGATGCCCGGTTCTATCCATGAGGGGTCGAAATCGGGATTCTGCCGCAGGCACAGTATCCTTCCGCCTGAGGCCATGAAGTCCTCGAGACCGGCTTTTGCGGAGGCTATTGTTCCGTCCCAGGAATCTTCCCCGATTATCAGGGCCTCGCCGGAATCCAGCCTGGATCCGGGCAGCCAGGGCCTGGGTGAAAAGCCGAGTGAACGGAGGGCTTCGAAAGTCTTGCCGGAGGGATCGTAGATGCTGACCTTGCTGCCGGCTTCGGCCGCTCCTGTCCAGTCGGGGGCGGCGATGAAGAAGTTGAAGTTGTTCTTGCTGACCACCTTGCCGTCTGCGCCGGTGATGGCTCCGATGAGCTTGTATTCGCCTGTCGGCGTGTCAGCGGGTACGGGGATGCTGAAACGATGCTTCCAAGTCCCGTAATAAGGTACGTCGGGAACGGGAATCTCGCCGGAAGCGGTTTCGCGGCGGTCGGCGCTCTCGAGTCGCCATTCTATCTTCGCTCCCTGCAGGTCACGGCAGTAGTCGTCATCGTTGACTATGTGCGCCGTAAGGGGAATGTCGCTGCCGGCCTTGGCATTGGGATTCCAGCATTCCCAACTCAGCAGGACAGGCTGGTAGCTGACGCCGTACTGCCAGGCGGCGGGTTTGGGTTTCATCTCGGCGAAGCTGCGCACCTCATCCCAGTCGAAGAAAATGATGGTGAAGGGCATGACTCCGCTGATGTAGGGGTTTTGCGAACGTACGCGGCGGAACATTTCGGTCACGTTCTTCAGTACCGATGCCTGGTACTCGAGGGCGGCGTCCGCCTGCTGCGACGGGGTCAGATGCCCTGTCCAGCATTTCTGCGAGCCTGGCTGCTTCGTGCGGGAACAGAGGTTGTAGCGGCCGTCTATGCTTGTGTAGTTGCCTACGCATTCGGAGAAGGTGACTGCCTGGGTCTTGCCCGGGTTCTGCCACATCTGCACGTCGCGAAGGTTCAGGAAGGTCAGCCAGGAGTTGTAGTACCAGCCCCAGTAGCGGTGCACGTCATATACGTCTCCGGCGCGTCCGAGGCCGTAGCCTGCGTTGCCTATGTACTCGCGGGTGTCGTCCCAGTTGGTCTTGAGTTCCTTGTGAACGCGGCGCAGGAAGTCCATGTAGGCTTCGCCGGTCTTGCCGCGCGTTGCCATCTCATTGGACAGTGTGTAGATCACGACCGAAGGGTGGGACGAGAAATCCCCGAGGTCGGTGTCCTTGTAGATGGACAGGGACTTTTCAAAGTCCTTCGGAGGGCCCTGGGTGGTGCCTCCGGTCGGACGGCCGTAGCGTCCGCCGAAGATCATCATCCCTTCCTCGTCGCAGACGTCCATCCAGTTCTGGTTGTCGGGAATACGGATGATGTTGATGTTCATCCCCTTGAGGAAGCGGACGTAGTCGCGGGCGAAGGCCTTGCTTTCCTCGAGTTCCCTGGGTATTCCGCGGTTGGGCGGATTGATGGCGTTGCCGCGGAGGAAAATCTTCTTTCCGTTGAGCAGGAAGTTGCCGTCCACCATTTCGAAACGGCGGAATCCCGTACGCACGGTGGCGCTTTCCTTGCCGCAGCTGACCTTGATGTCATAGAGCACCGGGTTGACCGGACTCCATAGTTCGGGCTTCAGGCCCTTTACGGTGGCCCTGAAGCATCCGTCCGGGGTGAAAGAACCCGCAGACGACAGTTTCCCTTCCCAGATGGGGGAGCCTCCCCCTGCGGGGGTGATGCTGGCCGTGAGTTTCGCTGCGTCGGCCTTCCTTTCGAGGAAGATGTCGACGGTCAGTCTCTCGTCGGTGGTGAAGGGCATTACCCTCTTTATTGCGGGACCTGCCTGGCAGAGCGATGCTGCCAGAAGCAGGAAGCAAACTATTGTTGCGGGTGCTTTCATCTCAGATGGGATTATGGTTTACCAGCCGGGGTTCTGGCCGTATCCGGGCATCAGGTCGAGCTGCTTGAGGGGAATCGGCCACATCCAGTCGCGCTCGTCCTTGAAGTTCTTGCGGGGCTGGTCGTAGTCGCTCTCGAGCATGGGATCGTCGGCCTTGGAGTCGCCGGCATGGGCGCGTACCCTTTCGGCAAGGAGGCCGAGGCGTTTCAGCTGGTTCCAGCGGACGCCTTCGAAGTGGCACTCGCGGGCAGTTTCCTCAAGTATGTCCTCGAGGGTGAGGGTTCCGGTGAACTTGGCGTTGCCGGCCCTTTCCCAGGTCTTGTTGTAGTATTCCTTGGCCTTCGGGCTGGTGCCGCCGTCACGGTGGAAGTAGGCCTCGCAGCCGATGAGCGCGGTCTCGGCGAGACGATAGACGGGCATGTCCTTGAAGGACGTGGTCTTGTCGGGTTCGTCAGGATGGGTGTAGCCGAAATCCATGTACTTCTTTGTCGCAGGGTGGCCGCGTCCGATGTAGTTGGCCTTCGTGGGGACATAGTCCTGACCGTACTTGGCGTTCTTGGGATCGTTGAACTTGTAGCCATGGACGAAGAGGTCGGTGTATCGTCTGTCGTTGGCCTTGTCGTAGAGGCTGAGCAGGTAGGAGTTGGGATAGACCCTTCCCCAGCCGTATCCGCCGTACTCGTTGGTCATGATCATGCCGCCTTCGGAACGGTACATGGGTGTTACGACGAGGGACATCCTGTGGCCCTTGACGATGCCGCTGCTGACGGTGTTGCCGCCGCCGGGATTCTGCGAGTACTGGAAGCAGTAGAGGATCTCGGGGGAAGAGAGGTCTGCGCCGTCGAAGATCGTCCAGGTGTCCGTATCCATGTGGTGGTAGGTGTCTTTCGTGAAGATCTCGTCAACCTGCTTGATGGCTTCATCCCAATCTTCCTCCCACATGGCCAGCTGGGCACGGATGTGCTTGGCGACGGCCTTGTTAAGACGACCTCTCTGGGGATAGTTCCAGTCGAGGTACTTCTCGGCTTCGGCGAGGTCGGCCTTGATCTGGGTGAAGATCTCTTCCTTGCTGGCAGCGCGGAAGGTGCGCCCGAAAGCGTTGTCCACGGTCGTAGGATCGGTGTTGAGGTAGAGACGCTCGAACCTCTGGTAGAGGAGGAAATAAGATCTTGCCCTGAAGAGGCAGGCTTCGCCGTAAGGCCAGCCGACCTCGGGGTCGGACAGGTCGAGTTCCTTTGCTCCGGCTATGATTTCATTGGCCTTGCCTATGATGGAATAATGCCTGTTCCAGTACTGCTGGAAATGGCCGCTGTCGGATTTGTAATTGTCGAGACGGGCAAAAGAGGCCGCCGTACCTGCGCGGAAAATCATGAGATCCGTGCAGTAGTCCATCATCGTGACCACGTACACGTCGCCGTTGCCCTCGTTTTCGCTTGAGTCAAAAACTATGCCCCTGTCCTTCATATACAGACCGATAATTGCTTTCTGCAGCCCTTCGGCGTTTGTGAAAAGGAACTCGGAGGTAGGCGCAGTCTGCGATTCCGGGTACAGCCACTTGTCGGTGCAGCCGGAAAGAGTCGCGAGGGCCAGGATGGCCGCAGGGAATATTTTTAATATGGTTTTCATGTCTGTGCCTGATTTAGAATGAAACAGTGAATGTAGCATTGTACTGGCGAGGTTCGGGATAAGTTCCCGGAGATGTCTCAGGACTGTAGGAGAGATACTCCGTGAAAGTCAGCAGGTTGGTTGCAGCCAGCGTGAGCTTGGCGCTCTTGAGTTTCAGGGCGTTCAGGACCTTGGGTCCGAAGGTGTAGCCGACTGAAAGGGTGCGGAGCCTGAGGTAGGAGGCGTCGCGCAGGGAGGACTGCTGGTGGTAACTTATACCCTGGATGGACAGGGGGCGGGGAGCCTCGTTGGAAGGATTGGTAGGGGTCCAATAATCGACCTTGATGCCGTTCAACTTGCCGGCGAGGGAGCCTCCGGAATCGTAGTCATAGAGCCACTTGTTCTGCTTCATGGCGCCATAGACCCCATACCAGTCCATGTAAATGTTGAAATTCTTGTAGCGGAAGCCCATATTGAATGACCCGACGAACTTCGGATCAGTGGGAATGACCTGGCGGTCGTTCTCGTCGATCTTGCCGTCCTTGTTGTAATCCACGACCTTGACGCTTCCAGGTTCCACTATGTCGGACCTCTTGAGCGGACTGTCGGCGACTCCGTCTCCGTCGGAGTCAAAGACAAGATCCTTCAACACCCAGGCGCCTGTGTCCTTGTAGACATTCAGGTCAAAATCGTCATACTGGTAGATGCCGTTGGTCCTGTAGGTGTAGTAAACGTTGATGGGCTGGCCTATGAACCATCCGTTGGCCTTGTCGTCGATGGGCTTGCCATCCTCGTCGAGGTCGCCGGAGAGGCGGACTATCCTGTTGTCGAACTGGGAGAAGACGATTCCGGCAGTCCATTCGATGTCCCTCTTGCGTATGATGGCTCCGTCGATGTTGATGTCCCAGCCGCTGGTCTTGGTCTTCGCGATGTTGTCGGTCATGCTGGTGTAGCCCAGCGCGCTGTTGATGCGGCGGGTGAAGAGCAGGCCGTCGGTGCGGGTGTTGTAGTGCTCGATGGTTCCGTTCAGGCGGTTTTTGAAGAATCCGAAATCGACTGCCACGTTGGCGGATTTTGTGGATTCCCAGTGCAGGTTCTTGTTGGGCAGGGCGCTGCCGGGAGTGTAACCGTGGATATAGACGCTTCCGTCGTTTGTCGCGAATTCATATTCTGCGTCGGAGACAGTTCCCAGGGTTTCGTAGTTGCCGATGCCGTTCATGTTGCCGACGGCGCCGTACGAGGCCCTGAACTTAAGGTTGGAGATCTCCTTGATGCCCTTCATCCAGGGCTCCTGATTGATACGCCATGCCGCGGAGATCGAAGGGAAGGTGCCCCACTTCCTGCCGGCTCCGAAACGGGAGCAGCCGTCTCTTCGGAACGCTGCATTGACCATGTAGCGGTCCTTGTAGGCGAACTGGGCACGGGCCAGGTAGGAAATGATGAACAGCTCGGTGAAAGTATGGGTCTGGTCAGTGTTCTCGCCGTCCTGGATCATATGCCACCAGAAGGAATCCACAGGTACGTTGTTGGCTCCGAATCCCAGGGAACTCTGGGGCTGGTGCTCATAGGTGTGGGCCACGGTGAGGTTCAGCCGGAAATCTTTGTTGGTGAAGGGGACCTGGTAGGTGATGATATTCTCAAGCTGATACTTGAAGAACTTGGAATCCGTAATGGAACCTGCGGAACCTCCTCCGAAGTAATCTTTGGTCTTGTATGAACCCTTTTCCTGGAAGCGGTTGTAGTAGCCGAAGTTGAAGCGGTAGGACAAGCCCTTCAGGGGGTGGATGTCGATGTAGGTGTTGAGACGGGCTATGTCGGTGTCCGTCTGGCTCCTGTAGTACTGGGCGTTGTAGAGGGGGTTACGCGACATCTCGACATTGATGTATTTGGTCGGGTTGCCTTCTTCGTCGAAGGGAACGCCCAGGGGAGACATGGTGATATAACTGCTGAAGGACTCGGGCGCACCGAGGTTCTGCTGTTTGATGTAGTTGTTGCTGAATCCCAGAGTGAGCCATTTGCGGGCCTCCCAATCCAGATTGACGCGGAGATTGCCCCTTGTGAAGCGAGAGCCGATGTTGACCATGCCCTTGTGGTGCATATAGCCGGCTGATGCAGAGACCTTCACCTTGTCGGTGCCTCCGCGGACGCTCAGGTCATACTTCTGGATGAGGGCCGGGGAGAGCATGAGTTTCTCCCAGTCCGTGAATTTTCCCGACATGTAGCTGGCCTTCATCATTTCGTCCGTCAGCACTTCGTCTACGGTCAGAGCCTCTATTTCCTTAGGATTATCTATGCCCTTGTCATGGGCGATGGCCTGCCTGCGGAGTTCGAAATACTCGTCTGCGTTATAAAAGTCGAAGTTCCTCCAAAGGTGCTGGGAACTGATAGATGAGGTGAAGGTCACCGTGGCCTTTTCCTTGGTTCCGCGCTTTGTCGTCACTATGATGACGCCGTTTGCGGCGCGGGCGCCGTAGATGGCCTGCGAGGCGGCGTCCTTGAGGATTTCAAGGCTCTCGACATCGTCAGGAGCAATGGCATTGAACTCGGTGTCCGTGGTGATGATGCCGTCGACGACGTACATCGGGGTGTTGGAATTGTCCTTGACGGAGCGGATGCCCCTGATCTGGATGTTGGAGGTCGCTCCCGGTGCTCCAGAGCTCAGGGTGACCTGGACGCCGGCGGCGCGTCCGCGCATCATCTCGGTGATGTTGGTAGCGGGGGAAGCTGCAAGCTCCTCTGCCTTGATCGAGGTGACGGAACCGGACACGTCGGAGCGGCGCTGCACGCCGTAACCGACCACGACGACTTCGTCGAGCAGGTCGGCGTCAGGCTCGAGCGTGACGTCGATCACGCCGCGGCCGCCGATCTCGACTTCGAGGTCCTTGTAGCCGACACTGGTGAACAGAAGGGTGTTCTGCCCTGCGGGAACCGTGATGGTGTACTGCCCTTTGAGGTCAGTGGCAGTGCCGCCTCGTGTCGTTCCCTTGATGAGCACACCTGCGCCGATTACCGGCACTTTGCCGTTCTCGGTGACTTCCGAGACGGTTCCCCTGACCGTGCGGTTCTGGGCCTGGGCGCTTACGGCACCCACGGCCAGCAGTGCCAGCGCGACGGCAAGGGTCTTCATAAAGGTTGTTTTCATAAGTATTGAAATGGTTGTTAGTTAATTCTTGATCGCGTGGTCGGCGGGAACATCCGTTCCCATCCATACCTTCTTCGAAGTCCAGTCGGCGGCCGGGTTGCTCCAGAAAGGATCATTCTCGGGAAGTCCGAGGGCGATGAAGCCGGCGCAGACAAGGTAGAGGCTTCCCGTGGAGATGTATCTCTCTCCGATGTTCGGCTGATGTCCGGCAAAGCCGGGACGGAGCCATCCCCCTTCGTCGAATGTGCCGGGGGCGCCCATCTGCCTCGACATGACCGCAGTGATGGCGCAGCGGGCTTGTGCGGGGTCCATCGTGGCAGGCAGGAGATGCCTGTAGCATACGTCGGACAAGGCCTGGAAGGCGCCGAAGCGGTAGCACAGGGACCTTCCGACGACCGGATATGTCCCCTCGGGGGAGACGAGGCGCTCCTGGATCTCGGCGTAGCGGGAGTAGCGTTCCTTCTCGATATCCATGAAGTCCTTTCCATCCAGGTCCACGGTTATTCCGTGCTTTTTCAGGACGTCGAGGACCGTCATCATCATGGGCTGGATGACGAAGCTGTTGTAGTAGTCGATGTGCAGCGCGGCGCCGTCGCCGTACCAGCCGTCACCCTTGTACCAGTCTTTCTTGAAGCGGTCGAAGGCGTAGTTGATACGGTCCATGTCGCACTCTCCGGTGAATTCCAGCAGTGCGGCTTCGACCATGGCGGTGAAGAACAGCCAGTTGGTCTCGGAGGGCTTGATCACGCGGGAACTCTTCAGTTCCTCGGCGAGGCGGGCGCGGGTGACCTGGTCCAGACGGCCCCAGAGCTGGGTTGGGGCGCGCAGGAGTCCGTGGGCAAGGAAGGCAGCGTCGACGAGGGGCTGCCTGCCGACGTTGAAGTTGAGATGGTCCGGGGATTCGGGATCCACCGCATTGGTGATGGCCTTGCAGGCAAGGTCGATGTATTCGGCGCGCAGGCGTCCTTCGGGAGTGCCGTCAGGGCCGAGTTCCAGCCAGGGCGCTATGCCGACGATGGTGCGTCCGAGGCCTTCGAGGTGCGTGACTTCGAAGCGCTTCTTGAGGTCGGAGTTGATCGACTCGACGGGCATGTTCTTTTTCAGCGTGCCGGCTGCGAGATTGCCCAGCAGGGGCCTTGCGATGCGGTCGAGGTTGGTTATCCATATCTGGCGGTCGCGGTTGGAAGTCACGACGCTGAGCACGTCCACGACGGGACGGCCCTGCAGGAGGCGCTTGTAGCGCATGAGGGCCTCGACGTAATAATAGTCCGCATAGACCAGGGGTGTATCATACATTCCGCGGGGGAAATGGGCAGTGCTGTGCATCAGCACGTAGTTGGCGTTCTTCCCGAGCTTGGCGGTGTAGGCCTTGCCCGAGAGGGAAGTGAGGATCTGCTCGGCGAGGCGGAGGAACTTCGCGGAAAGGGCGCCGTCCTCGACGAACTGGCTGAGCTCGATGTAGGCGGAGGCCATTATCGCGGCGGCGGAAGCGTCGCGCGGCGTGGTCTTCGAAGCGGGGGCGTTGTAGTCCCAGTAGGGGACCTTGTCTTTCGGGAGCTTCGGATGATTCATCAGGTACTGCCCGATGTGGACGGCCTGATCGAGGTAACGGGAATCGCCGGTCTGGCGGTACATCATCGTGTATCCGTAGAGGCCCCATGCCTGTCCGCGGGCCCACGAGGAGTCGTCCGCAAGGCCCTGGGCGGTCTGGCGTCCGATGATCCTGCCGTCCTTTTCGCTGTAGTTGACGACATGGAAGGTGCTGTAGTCCGGGCGGAAATGGTTGCGCATCGTGGTGTTGGCGTGCGTCTTCGCGATTTCGTAGCAGGCGGGGTCCCCGGTGAGGGCGGAAGCGACGGTCAGGAGCTCCAGGTTCATCATGTTGTCGATGATCACGATGAAGTCCCAGCCCTGCTTCGGACGGGATTTCCAGGAGCGGGTGCATCCCACGGCCGGGTTGAACCTGGTCGAGAGGGAATAGCCCGCGTTGATCAGGGCATTCCTGTACTCTTCTTTTCCTGTAAGCCGGAATCCGTTGCCGTAGCTGCAGTTGATCATGAAGCCGACATCGTGGCTGTTCTTGTTGTACTGCTCGGGGGCCATCCTCTCCGTCATCACTTCGGCGGCGGCGCGCACGTCCTCGCGTCCGGTGTTCTCGTAGAGGTACCAGAGCGTGCCGGGGAAGAACCCGGCGGTCCATCCGCTGGACTTGGAGGTTACGAGCTCTCCGTCTTTGGTGGTGTTAGGAAGGGCGCCCGGCATGTCCTTTACGACGTCGTACATCAGCATGGACTGTTTCAGGCTGAAATCAAGCGCGGTTTCGACTATCCGCGGCATTTTCTTTCGGTCCGGCGTCGCAGGAGCGGCTGTGGCGCTTACGGCAGCCAGGACCAGAAGAATCAGGGTGAACGATTTTCTCATCGATATAGTTTTAGTAGTACAAAGAAAAGTATTTATTCGTGCAATCGATATAAAATTATCACGTATTTTTGGTAAAAACGTACAAAAAAAGAACCGGCCCGCAACGCGGACCGGTCCAGGGATTTTTAATCCTTCCAGGGGATTAGAACATGTAGCAGGCGCCGATGGAGAGGACGCGGTTGCTCATGACGTTGTCAGCGTCGGTTCCTACGTTGGTGAAGCCGAGGTTGTAGCGGAGGTCGATGCCGACGTTGGGGGTGACCATGTAGGTGGCTCCGATGGTCACGCCGGCGTCGAATGCGGTGTAGTTGTCAGGATCGTGCTTGGCCTTGTTGACGTTGTCGGAGGTGCTGGTCTTGGTCTCGCCGCCGATGCAGTAGCCGAGCTGGGGACCTGCCATGAGGGCGAGGTTGCCGCCGAGGAGCTTGTACTCGACAAGGATGGGGACATTGATGTAGTCGTAGGAGTACTTCCAGGTGGTCATGCCCACGAGGGGAACGTCAGCCTTGCGGGAAGCGCCCTGCATGGAGAAAGCGGGCTCGAGACGGAGGCCGAGGTTCGCTACGGGAAGTCCGAGGTCGATTACGGCGCCGACGTACATTCCGAGGTCTGCGGTCTTGTGGTCAGTGTCGAAGCTGGAAAGGTCGTTGATGTTCGCACCGACCTTCACGCCGAAACTCTGGGCGAAGCCCATGGTGGTCATCGCCGCGAGGGCGAGAGTTACAAGGATCTTTTTCATTTGTAATAAATATTAATGGTTGTTTTCAATTTCGTGCTGCAAAGATAATCATTTTGCCTGAAATGCAAGATTTCAGAGCCGCCAGTCTATGGGGGCCTTGCCTTCCCGGAGCAGGATTTCGTTGGTTTTGGAGAAATGGCGGCATCCGAAGAAAGCTCCGCGGGCAAGGGGCGAAGGGTGCGCAGCCTCGAGTACATGATGCCGTCCGGCGTCTACAAGAGGTGCCTTGGTCTTCGCGTAATTGCCCCAGAGAAGGAAGACAACGCCGTCGCAGCGGTCGGAGACGGTCTTGATCACCGCGTCGGTGAAAGTCTGCCAGCCTATTCCCGAATGCGAGGCGGGCTGCCCGGCGCGGACGGTCAGGACCGCGTTCAGGAGCAGCACGCCCTGCCGGGCCCATGGCTCCAGGTCGGGGCTCCCGGACATGGTGATGCCGAGGTCGCTGCTTATTTCCTTGAATATGTTCTTCAGGGACGGAGGCGCCGGGACTCCTTCGGGCACTGAGAAGCAGAGGCCCATGGCCTGTCCGTAGCCGTGGTAAGGGTCCTGGCCCAGGATGACCACCTTGACCTTGTCCAGGGGGCACAGCTCGAAAGCCTTGAAGATGCGGCTGCCAGGGGGGTAGATTGTCTGACCGGCGGCTTTTTCCTCGTGCAGGATGCGTACGAGGTCGCTGAAATAAGGCTTCCCGAATTCGGGCGCCAGGGCTTCTTTCCAGCTTTGTTCTATCTTTACATCCATGGCGGGCTCATTTGATATCGAAACGGTCGCTGAAGCGTCTCATGAGGTTCCAGAGGCCCGAGCGCTCCCTGTGCGTAGCCGCCCCGATGCGGCGCATGGCCTTGCAGATCCGGGAATCCTTCTCGAGTTGCGCGTACATGAAGCGGTAGAAGAACACCGTCGCCAGCAGGCTGAGGCCTACGACGATGTAGAACTGCAGGTCTATCGACGCCCCGAGCTTCCAGGAAAGGTACCATGCGGAGAAGATGGAAAGATTCATCGCAAGTATGATCATCGTGGTCCCTATGTGCGAGAATCCGAATTCGAGGAAGAGGTGGTGCAGGTGCGTCTTGTCCGCGACGAAGGGGGACTTCCCGCGCCGTATGCGCGCGATCATGACCCTGAGGGTGTCGAACACCGGGATGCTCATGATGGCAAGGACCATGGGCACGAGCCCTATGCCCTGCTCCACGAAGCGTATGCAGGGGGATCGGGAATAAAGGACGCTGAAGACGAATTCAGCCATCGCGGTGCCCAGCATAAGGGTGCCACCGTCTCCTATGTACATCTTGCTGTCGTAGCCGAAAACGTTGTGCAGGAAGAAGGGGATCAGTCCGCCGGCTATCGAGAAGGAGATGCAGGCCATGGGTATCATCCCGGCCTTGCGGAAAATGACCGAAAACAACAGGGCGGCCATGATGCCGAATCCGGAGGAGTATCCGTCCACTCCGTCGATGAGGTTCACGGCGTTGATGATCCCGACGCCCGCTATTATGGACAGGGGGATGGCGACGAACGCCGACAGGGATCCCGTATGCCAGAGGCCGTGGAAGCTGTCGATGTGGTAATGGAGAAGGGCTATCAGCAGCCAGATGACCAGGATCTCGATGAGGAAACGTACCGTCGGGGTCAGTCCCTTGATGTCGTCTATGGTCCCGACTATGAGCATCAGGGTCATCGCCAGCGTCGTGACGCTGAATGTGTGCAGGTGCATCAGGAGCAGCGTGGCTATCGAGCCTGCCACAATGCCGGTCCATACGGCGATTCCGCCGAGAAGGGGCACCGGGCTGCGGTGGACCTTGCGCTCGTTGGGGTTGTCGAGTATGTGCCGGCGCTTTGCGTAACGCAGGACGAACGGATAGACTATTCCCGTCGCAAGGAATGACGAGAACATGACGATAAGGGCTATGATCTTGAATGTCATCTGTTCTTCTCAGCTGAGGGGACGGCCTCCAGGATATCCAGCATCCCGGCCGCAAGCTTCTTCCTGTCGAAATCGGCCGCGAGGGCGGCGCATCCTTTCCGGCAGCAAAGATAGCAATCCCTATCCAAAAGTTCATCCAGTTTCATGCGAAAATCCGCTTCGTTCTCCGGCTCGAAGGCCAGACCGGCGCCGTAGGATTCCACAATCTGCCTTGCTTCCCCGTCCACGCCGAGGAGGATAGGGATGCCCATTCCGGCGTTCTCGAATATCTTCGAGGGTATCACGGTCTTGAACAGGGGAGATCGGCGCAGGTTGATCAGGCTGACGTCCAGGATGGAAATGTAGCGCGCCACTTCGCTTTTCGGCACTGGATCCAGCATAGTGACGTTCGTGCACTCGAGTTCCTCGCGCAGGGCCAGCAGGTTTTCCTTCTCCGCCCCTCCGCCGATGAGGAGGAAGTGGTACGGCCTGTCCTCGAGGTTCCTGGCGCAGCGCAGTATGAAATCCAGCTTGTGCGCCATCCCGTGCGTACCTATATATCCTATGACTTTCTTGCCCTCGAGGCCGAGTTCCCGGACAAGTTCCATGTCCTTTGGCCGCGGCGTGAAAAGGTCCGCATCCACCCCGTTCTTCACCACGGAGATCTTTCCTTCGGGAACGCCGCGTTCCACAAGGCGTTCCTTGAAGGAGTCGGTGACCACGACTATGCGGGCCGCGGACTTGTAGCACTGCATCTCCTTGCGCTCGAAATAGCGTATGAAGAGATTGTCCTTCATTGCCCCGACGGTCTTGATGCTCTCGGGCCAGAGGTCCCGCACCTCCATCACCCATGGCCGGTGCTTGAAGATGTGCAGCATCCTTCCGGCAAGTGCCGTGAAGAACTGGGGCGAGGTGGCCACGATGACGTCCGGTTTTTCCCCCAGTCCGGCGAGGAAACCCGTTACGGAGAAACTGATGTAGTCGAGGGTGCGCTTGAGGAAGCCCTTGTTCGGGACCATGTAGCTCCATACGCGGATCACGCGTATGCCGTCGATGACTTCGGTTGCGCGCCAGCGGTTGCGGTATCCGGGAAAGACCTTGCCTTCCGGAAAATTCGGGAAGCAGGTTATGACGGTCACGTCGGCTCCGCGCCTGACCCATTCGCGGCAGTGCTCCCATGTGCGGGTTGCGGGTGCGTTCACTTCAGGAGGGAAGTTGTCGGACAGGAAAAGTATCTTCATCGCCTGGGCTCGATAATATAGGATACATCCTTCCGGAATGAGATCTCGACGGTCTCGTTTTCCAGAAGGCGGTTGAATTCGCGTGCGCAGAAGCCCGGGACCAGCCTTATCCCGGATGCCCCTTGTACCTTGACCGTGAAGCGCCGGCAGACTATGCGGTCCCCGTCTATCGTGGCCGCTCCTGCCTCAGGGGCGAGGTGGATGCGGCTGACGGCATCGGCTTCGACCGAGAGGCTGTCCTTTACGGTGAAGCCGGATCCTTCGATGCGGAAGGACCGGAAATGCAGGCAGCTGCCGAAGCCGTCGTGGACAGCGAAAACACTGTCCGGACGGTCTTCGAGCAGTTTTACACAGGCCCTTCGGCCGACCCGGAATCCGCTCCAGACTTCGCTTGAGTCCCTGCCGCCGACGCTGACGGTGTTGTGGGCCCCGGTAGAGCGTTCACACAGGCGGCGGGAGTTCTTTTCGTAGGTCGAAATGCCGCTGTCGCAGACGGCCGGGCAGCCCGCGATGCGGAGTTCGTAGTTGAAGCAGTCGGCATGCGAATGGCCCGGCTGCCAGGATGCGGTGATGCCGCCCGCGTCGACGACGGCTTCCATCGTCCCGGCGGCAAGGCGCCTGTAGCCGCATTCGCGGAGCGGCAGGGGCGCGGCCTCAAGGCCGAGCCTGCGGGCGTAGGCCCGCAGCAGGGCGGGTGCCGGGGCCACTCCCTGCGCGGAATCGTTCAGCAGCGGGATGCCGCCGTCTCCCCAGATTATGCTTTCCAGGTGCCCCAGCATCCGCCCTGCCTGCCGCTCCATCTCCTCCGTGGGACGGAGGTTGCAGCAGTCCAGCAGGCGTTCCAGCAGGATGCAGTGGTACATCGGAGACTGTTCGAAATGCGCTCCGTCCGGCAGGATCTGTTCCCTGAGAAGCCTTTCAAGAAGGCTCCCGAAGCGCTTCTCTTCTTTCTTCTCGCCGAACCAGACGGCTCCGGCGTAAAGGGCAAACGCATCCTCGAGCAGATGATTCCCGTCTATGTGCCGCTCGATGCGCTTCCGCAGCAGGCGGTACTGCCTGTAAAGGCTGTCTTCGCGGGCAGCGGTCCTCTGCTCCGGATGAAGGATGAAGAACTTGATCCAGTTGTGCAAGCGCAGGGCCGTAGGATAGGGGTCCTGCCCTATGCTGTTCTGGGGGAAACTCCCTGCGAAACTGTCGATCCAGGCAGCCCCCTCCTCGGCGGAAAGTCCTTCCTGGACCAGCCAGTCCATGTAATTAAGGTTGTAGGCCCAGAGCATGCCGCGGGACGTGTCGCTCCATCCGGGGAAAGGTGCAGAGATGTTCAGGAAGGTGAAAACGCCGTCCTCAAGGCAGCTTTCTTTCATTATGAAGGAGGTCCTGCAGGCAGGAATTCCGCGCTCAGGCGCGTGCTCCTTCCCCGGCCGAGGGCGGCCAAGCCGCCAGGCAATCTGGTGGAAGACCTGCTCCGCCCGCAGGTGCCGCACTGTCCGTATGAGCCTCGGAATGTCCATTTTAAAGCTCTATCCAGCGTTTTTCCTTGAGGGAACGCAGCGCCGCAAAGGACGCCCGTGTCGTGTTGACTATGCTTTCGGCCGGAATCAGGGGAGCGCCTCCGTTCCGGAGCCTTTCCGTCAGGAGGGCGAACTGCCGCCTCTGGCCCTTGTCCATGCGGCCGCGCATCCCGCGGAAGCCCTTGATCCCGAAAGCGGAAAGCTTGCGCCAGTTGTCCAGCGCGAGCACCCTGCCCTGGCAGAAAACTTCCACCTTTTCCTTCGGGTAGCTCTTGGACCCGTTCGCGAAATAGTTGATCACGGCGTTGGTACCGTTGGCGTAACGCAGGAGGATCGAGGCGTTGTCGGTGTTGTCTTCGGGATTCTGCCCGAGGGCGTTCATGCATACCGCCGCGACGGGGCTGCCGGCCAGGTAAGAGCACAGGTCGATGAAATGGCAGGCTTCGCCGATGATGCGTCCGCCTCCGGTCTCGAGGTCGTGGACCCAGACTTCGGGCGGGATGAAGCCCGCATTCATCGTGGCCACTATGTTCATCGGCGCGTCGCCGAGGATGGATTTCATCTTCACGGCGAAGGGGGAGAAGCGGCGGTTGAAGCCAACCGTGAGGGTGACTTCGTCCGGAACTTTGCCCAGGGCCTCCAGGATGCTGTCCAGCTGCTCTTCGTTCAGGCACAGGGGCTTTTCGACGAAGACGCTCTTGCCCGCTTCGAGGGCTTCCCGGACCATGGGAGCATGGAGATTGTGCCGCGTCGTGATGATTACGGTGCCGACTTCCGGGTCGGCGAGGAGCTCGCGGTAGTCGGAGGAAGCGAGTTCGGCTCCGGCCTTGCGGGCGACTATCTTCGCGTTGAGGCCTCCGGCGCTGGCAACGCTGCGTATGGGCGCCCCGGCCTTCTTGAGGCAGGGCACCACCATGGACGTGGTGTAGTTGCCGGCCCCGATGATGCCGAACTTGCCGCCGGGGGCCGCTGCCGCGGGGGCAGAGACCTCGACAGTGCGGCTTTCGGGAGCATCTTCCGGGAAGCGTATGATGGAGGCGATGGAGCCCTTCTTGCGCATGTCCCCGTAGATCAGGGAGTAATCTTCAAGATCCACTTCTTCCGTGATCAGCTGCCGCACGTCGAGTCCGCCGTCCGAGAGGGTCTGCAGCACGGCTTCGAAGTTGCGCTTTTCCGTCCAGCGTGCGTAGGCGACGGGGTAGTCGTGCCCCTTGTTCTCGTATTCTTCATCGTAGCGGCCCGCACCGTAGGAGCAGGACACGGTAAAGGATAGCTCCTTCTTGTAGAAGTCGTCGCGGCGCATGTCCATCCCGACGACCCCGACAAGCACGAGCCTTCCGCGCTTGCGGCACATCTGGCAGGCCTGGTGTATGATGTCGTCGGACTTCGACGAAGCCGTGATGAGTACGCCGTCCGCGCCGACGCCGCCCGTGAGAGTTTCGACGAAGCGCACCGGGTCGGCCCCTTCGGCGGGGTTGACCGTCAGGATGCCGTTCTTTTCGGCGATGGCCGTCTTCGCGGGGTCGAACTCTATGCCGACTACGCGGCAGCCGTTGGCTTTCAGCAGCATGGCCGCGATCAGGCCTATGAGTCCGAGGCCGGTCACGACTATGGTTTCGCCCAATTCTGGCTTGAGGTTGCGTATGCCCTGCAGGGCTATCGAGGCGATGACGGTGAATGCCGCTTCTTCATCGGAGACATCGTCCGGGACCTTCGCCACAAGGTTCTGCGGAACGCAGACGAACTCGGCGTGGTTGCCGTTTGAGACGACCCTGTCTCCGACCGCGAAGCCGCTGACGCCCTTGCCGACTTCGACGACCCTGCCCACGTTGCAGTAGCCCAGGGGAAGGGGCTGGCCGAGCTTGTTGAAGACGGCTTCGAGTGTGGGCATGATTCCGTCCGTCTTGAGCTTGTCGAGGGTCTGGCGGACCTTGTCGGGCTGCTGGCGCGCCTTGTCGATGAGGTTGGCCTTGCCGAACTCGACCAGCATCCTCTCCGTGCCGAGGGATACGAGGGTCCTGCTCGTGCGAATAAGGAGACAACCGCCGCGTACGGCAGGCGCCGGGACTTCTTCAAGGATGGTCTGACCGGTCTTGAGGTCTTGGATGATCTGTTTCATTGGCGTATCCTTTTTTCCAGTCCCAGGCGGGTGAACAATTTGATTCCGAAGCGGTAAAGGCTCTTCGTGCTCCTGAACTTCTCGGTGCAGGGAGGCATGTCGTGCCACTGCATCAGCTGCTCCTCGCTGACTTCCAGTTTCGCGGCCACCTGGCTGAAAAGTTCTTTCGCTTCTTCTTCCGACAGGGCCGGCTCCGCAAGGATCCCAAGGGCTTTGTCGCGGGAGATCTGGCCCGTCATCACGAGGCTCGACAGCTGCGCGCGGCGGGTCTCGAAACCGAAGCGGGTCGGGTTCCACCAGCCTTCGAGGAACTTCGTGAGAAGGTCTTCGAAATGCTTCTGCCCGTAGGTGACGTAGCCGTATTCGCGGCTCAGGGTATCGATCATTTCCTGTTTCGTGAAGGGAACGAGGTTGAGGGGTTTCACGGTCTTGACCCCCAGCACGTACGGGATCCAGAACTTGTGCCTGAATCCGGAAGTGTAGGTGTATTTCCTGATGGGGATGTCGCAGTACTTGCGCACGACGTCCCTGATGAAGGTCCCGTCGCCTGCGAACCCGCCGTCCTTGAACCAGGACTGGGGGTTGCTCACGATCTCGGTGCAGATGTTGTAGCCGTTGAAGATGTACTTGACACCGAGTTTGAGGGAGAACTTGTCGATCAGGGCTATGAACGCGTGGTCCTGCGGGTTGTCCTGGCAGGACATGCCGGTGCGGAAGAAGGCCTTCTGCATCTCGCGCATCTCGTCCCAATCCATCTTCTCGACGTGCAGTTCCAGCCCGAGTTTGTCGCACATGCGCCGGATGTTCTGCTCCGCGACGGGCAGGTTCCAGCCGCAGTCTATATGGAACACGAACGGGCGCAGGCCCCATTCCCTGACGGTAAGGTGCAGCAGGTAGCTGCTGTCGAGGCCCCCGCTCAGCCCGAGGATGCAGTCGTACTTCTTCCCGCGTCCTTTGCGGCGTATGTCCTCCAGCAGGGCGTTCAGCTCGGCTTCGTGTCCCCGGCCGTGGTTCCATTCCGGGAGGATGGAGCTTTCGTACTCCCGGCAACGGTCGCACACCCCGTTTCCGTCGAGGTGGAGGTTCTCATCGCTGCTGTCCATCACGCAGCGGGAGCAGATCCTGTATTCTTCGTTTTTCATCTTTCGTTATGCATTTATGGCGTTTCTGGCTATACGTGAATATGAGAAATAGTCGGGGCCGAGTTTCATTGCGGCTTCCTTCATGGACTTGAACACTTCCGGATTGTCCATGATCTCGCAGAGGGCCTTCCGTATCTCTTCGGCGTCCGCATCCCCGTCAAGCAGGCGCGCGTTGCCTCCGAGGTCGATATGACCCATCCCTTCCCATTTCCGGTAAAGACCCGGAAGCCCGTATCCGGCGGATTCTTCCCAGAGGGTCGAGTGCGTGCCCGGGAAGCATGCGAGGTCGCCGGCGAGAAGGCAGCGGCAGGTTTCGGATGCCTTGACCCAGCCCGCGCAGATGATCCCCGGAGTCCCTTCCGCGAGCCGCCGGAAATCGCCCGCGGTCTGGGCGTCGGGCTCTCCGAAGATAAGCAGTTTGGCGTCCGGGTGGCCCGCTGAAAGCGCCGTGAAAGCTTCTATCAGGGCCAAGGTGTTCTTCCGCTTTTCTATCTTGCCCCCGGTGACGATTACGAAATCGCTGTCCTTGAGGCCGAAGCTGCCGCGGCTTTCACGGCGGATTTCTTCGAAACGGCTGCGGGGCACGCTGATGTCGTCGACACCCAGCGGCAGATACGTCGTCCTGGCTGCCGGAGTGCCGTAGAAATCCCTGTAGAACTCCACTCTCGCGGGCAGGGTCCCGTAGTATCTGCGGGTGAAGGGTATGGTGCACTGCACGTAGCTCCGGTAAAGGACCCCGTGCAGGATGTTCCTGGAGAACCAGCCCCTTGCGCTGTTGACGAAGTCGGTGTGGGAATCTATGTAGAGCCGGGTCTGCGGGTGCTCCCGGCAGTAGCGGCAGACCGGATGCACGGCTGCCGTCTGGGCATCGTGCATGAAAATGACATCCGGACGGAATTCTTCCAGGGTGCGGCCCACGCCCCGGTATGCCCTTACCTTCCTCGCTATCGGAGCCGGCATCCAGCGGACATACGGGATGCGGCGTACGGGAATCCCGTCCTCGTTGAGGTAGTCGGAGGGCTGGAGGTATACGTGCCCCTTTCCCGCTTCAAGGCTTTCCGTCGAGGCAAGGATCATCACATCGTGCCCGCCGGCCTTGTGGGCGCGGGGCAGGATGTTCTCCTGATAGCCGTAGCGGTCGACGTAAGTCGCGGCGAGACAGAGGTGCAGTATTCTCATTTCCCCAGGTATTCAAGGAATTTTTCAGGTTCGCGTATATGGCGGGCGGCTTCTTTCAGCCGGGCTTCGTCCAGCTTCCACCACTCGGAGGCGAGAAGGCGGGCGATGATATCAGGACTGAAACGCTTCCGTATCTCACGGGCCGGACATCCGGCAACCACGGAATAAGGCTCCACGTCTTTCGTGACCACTGCGCCCATGCCGACCACGGCTCCGTCGCCTATCCTTACTCCCTGGCGTATGAGCGCCGAACGGCCGATCCATACATCGTTGCCGACCAGGGTCCTTTTCACGGGCTCCCTTTCGAATTCGGAGAACTTGGCCTTGACCGAGTCCTTTCCGGCATAGAAGACAGGGGACATCCCTACCCATCCGGTAGGGTGCTCGCCGCTGCCTATGACCACGTTATTGGCTATCGAGCAGAAAGCTCCGATGTCGGCCGCGAAGATGTCGCAGTCGTAGCCGCAGAAAGAGTGCCTGCCCATGGTGCTGTCCACGACGAGGCTTCCGGACTCCACCTTCGAGGTCCGGTCTATGCGGCTTCCCTTGACGGCGCTGCCGCGCAATTTCTTCAGGGCCTTGGCCCACAGGTATGCAATGCTCATATCACTTCTTTTCTACAAGTTCGTATCTTCCGGTCTTCCGTCCGCCGTCTATGGTCACGTTGCCCTTCGTCACGCTGATGAGGCGATAGATGTCCATGTCAAAGTTGCATCCGCGGAACTCAGCCCGGCTGTTCTTGCCCTGGAGGGTGATGTACGCCGTACCCCGGCTCTTGTCGGTCGAAGTCTTGCCGAAATTCCAGTCGCAGTCCTCGAAAACCATGGGCCTGGGATTGGATATGGTGTTTCCGATCGAAATGTCCGTCCCGTCCTTGGAGAAGGTGCAGCGGCGGCAGACCACCGGGTTTTTCGTCTCGGAAGCGAAGCGTCCGGTGTAGAGGTTGCGTACCGTGCCGTAGCATGCCGTGACCCGGCAGTCCTCCAGGAGGACCGCGTCGGAGAACGGATTCCGCACGTCCGTGCAGCGTATGAGCCGGCGGACGGTGTTGGTTGAATTGATGCTCCAGCATGGGTTGTCGCATTCCGTGAAGTTGTACTCCACAAGCCGGCCTATGCCTTCTGCAAGGGCCGTGTTGACGGTATAGCCGTTCACGTCCTTCCAGCGGCAGCGTATGAATTCGGCCTTCGGAAGATCGGCGTACATGGTCGCCACCTGGCAGCTGCCGTCAGTGGCGAAAGTGCAGTCCTCGAGCCTGAAGCTGAGGCCGGCCATGCCCTTGACTCCGGAATCCCTCGATCCGGCCACGTTGATGCAGGCCGACTGGCCCCTGTCCTTGTACAGGGCCTGCGAGGAACCGCAGTTGAAGAATTCGCAGTCCTTGAAACGGAGTTCCCCGTCGCAGGCATGGGTGTAGATGCCGTGCTCCCCGACATTGCGTATCCTGAGCCCGTCGAAGAGCATGTCGCTGATGCGGTAAGTGCAGATGCCGCATGCCACCGCGTTCTGCAGGGTGACGTCCCTGACGGTTCCGCCCTTGTTGCTTCCGAGGGAAAGCAGGCACTGGGAACCCCTTACCGGAATTTCTTCACGGCTGTCGGCGCCCCCGTCGACCGTAAGCCGGGAAAGCGTGCAGCCGTCTCCCGTCATCTCCACAAGGCCGTAGATGCTCCTGAGCTCCGTCGGACTTGCTCCCTGCGGCAGTGGAATGGATGCATCTTCCACCTTTCCGAAATCGATGGAAAGAAGGGTCGCGCCGTTGAAGTCGATGCTGTGGGTGCCGCAGCGGACCTTTCCGTAAACCTCATAGGTTGCTTTCGGAACCGAGACCTGCGCCCCTTCCCGGTGCAGGGTGATGAAATTGTTGAGGGCGGTGGAGGCGCAGAGTCCTTTTGCCGGCTTCTTCAGTCCCGTCCATGCAGCGGGGCAGTTCTCGCCCGCCCAGCTGCCGGTGAGGATGACCCCTCCGGTGTTGCGGGAGACATAGTTGTAAGATCCGGAGCGCAGGTAACCGCGGTATCGCATGATTCCCGGCCGGAAGATTTCTTTCGACTGCGAAATGACCCTGGTCCCGTTGCCTTTCAGGGTCCCGTTGCTGAACGCTCCGCCTTTGAAATACAGGATGCAGCCCGCCGGAATGGCTTTCGCCCCACCGCCGAGGTCTATCTCGCTCCGGATTTCGTAGAGGCAGTCCTTCAGGGTGAAATCGTCCGGAGAAGACGCCATCTTGTATGCCAGTCCCGCCTGGCGCGCCGTTCTCTTCGGGGAAGCGGCGTGAAGGGGCAGGATCAGGAGGCCCATGGCGATTGCAAGAAGCATCCTTTTCATCATCCGAGCCGTTTCATGAATTTGTAAACCGCGCAGTACTTTCCGGGGAAAAGCCCGAAGAGGACGGCCTCGATGCGGTATTTGAGGCTGCTGCGGCGAAGAGGGCCGAAGAGGCGTTTCCTCTCCGAGAGAGCCTTGTCAAAGCGGTCCTGCTCCTCCTTCCCGTTCTCGATTATCTCGTAAAGCGCGTCGTTGACAAGCACGCTGATCCTTCGGTCGAAGACCTTCCGGACATCGGCTTCCACGGCCCTTGCGTTCTGGAAATCGAGAAGGCTTTCCGCCACCGTGAGGCAGTCGAAAGCCTTTTTCGGCCTGCGGCTGCGGGTAATGGATCCGGGGCTCCGGAATACGAAATACAGGGCCTCCGGAATCACTTTCGCGCTGCGGGCGCAGTAGAGCATGCGCGGGGTGAATTCGTTGTCTTCGTGGTATATCCCGGGACGGAATCGCAGGCCTTCGTCCATAAGGAACTGCCTCCTGTACACATAGAACGGGGCTCCGGAAAGGAACTTGTCGTCCAGGAGCACGTCACGGCCGGATGCCGCCGATTCCGGGATGATGTTCCTGTCCGCATCTTCCCCGTCGTTGCGCGTCCTTATCGGGATGACGTCCGGCCGGCCCGCCGAGGCCCCGGCGATGAGGGAAACGGCGTCGGGTGCGATATGGTCATCACTGTCCACGAACCATACATAGTCTCCCGATGCGGCCTCGAGCCCGGCGTTGCGGGCGGCGCTGAGCCCCTGATTCGGCTGGCTGATGATGCGGTGCTCCGGCCAGCCTTCGAGCATTTCCCCGGCAATCTTCAGGGAAGAGTCGGTGGAACCGTCGTTCACTATTATGATCTCGGAGCCGGCCCCTGCCGCCATGCAGGACTGCAGGCAGCGCGGGAGGTATTCCTCCATGTTGTAAACGGGTATGACTATCGACAGGAACATCGTTTATTGCCAGATAAAGGTGAACAGGGCCGTGTTGTCGGCGGCGTTCGACATAAAGCCGGCGAATGTCAGCAGGTCGAGCGCCACCAATACGGTGAAAGCTATCGAGCGCTTGCTCCTCCAGAGGTACATCAGCGTGAAGGCGGTGAAGATGTACTCGAATCCGATAAAATAGTAGTTGATCCTGGAGAAGATATGGCTCTCGATGAATACGTATTTCCACAGAAGCCCGAAGAACATGAGGTCGTATATTATGCGGACTTCCGGGCGGTCCAGTCCGTTCTTGACGTCGTTGCTCAGCCAGATGAGGTATGCGGCGGTCGCGATACTGACCCAGTATCCCACGCCCCTGTGAGTCAGGACGCTGTAAATCTTCTCCGAATTCTGCTCCAGATAGTGCGAATAGCCCAGCATCTCCAATATCGGTCCTCCTTCATCTCCGAGATTGGCGGTGATGGCCGAACGGGAGACAACCAGCGCCGCGGCAAACAGCGCATATTCCAGCCAGATGCTGTTGAAGTACCCTCCTTTCTTTATCCTGAACAGCGGATAGAAGATTACCAACAGCAGGGCTGAATAGTGCATGCTGGCCGCGAGGGCTACGAGCAGATAGTATTTGAGCCATGACTGGTCCCTGATTGCGGGAATGGCGCATGCGAAGAGCGTGAAGGCCAGCTGCTGCCTCAGTCCGTTAGCATAGGTCAGCCATACACATTCGAGCATGAAGGTGACAGCAAGGAAGGGATATACGTCCTTGTCATCCTTCAGGGACCAGTAAACGAGGAAAAGCTGCGTGAAGGCGAAGAAGCCGAAGAACAGTGTCACCGGCATATGCGCCCTCGCCATGGACATCAGCAAAAGCAGCCATCCGGGCTCGTCCTTCTCCGGCAGTTCGCCACGGAGGGCGTCGTTGTAAATCTGCAGGTAACCGCTGTAATCCATCCCTACGTTATTGCGGAATGCGAACACGACCGTATAGAAGAGTATTCCGATACATGCGTACCAGAACGTCTTCTTGTCCGCGGCTTCCTTGCTGAAGAAGAAAAGCGCGCAGAACAGGACGAGATATACGGTCAAACTTTCAAGCATCAGTCGTCAAAGCTTTTGTGCGGGCTCACCGCAGGCGTATCGGAGTCCCCCCGGAAATGACTTTCTTCAGGCACAGGGCAAGTATCCCGTTCAGCACCAGGGCTGCCGCAATCCTTATCCAGAGGCCGGTTCCGGCGGAGACAATGATGAAAAATATGCAGATGAACAGCGCAAGGGCCGGGATATAACCTTGAGGCAGTGACAGGTGCAGCGTCCGCTCCGAAATAATGTACATCGTGTAGTAGGTGACGATCCTCGAAAGGCCGAGGCTGACGGGGATGACGATGATGCCGAACCTGCGTATCGTCAGAAGCATGGCGAGTATGTTGAAAAGGCTTCCGGCGACGTATGCGATGCTGATGTACTTGGTGTCCCTGCTGACGGAAATGCCGGATGCGGCGACAGGGAACAAGATATACATGCACATGGGGAAGCAAAGCAGGATAATGTACCTGGAAGCGTCGATGTAGGAAGGGTTGCTGAGAAGAAGGACTATTTCCCGGGCGAACAGGGACAGGAGGCTGGTCAGGCTGATTATGGCTATCATGGCCGTCGAATAAAGCCGCCCCGTCATCTTCTTGAAATCAGGTTTGCCGTAGTTCTCGAACAGGAAAGGATTCCATACGTTGCTGAACGCCACGTTTATAAGCGCGAAGACCGACGTTATGCTGAGCGCAATCGAGTAAACGCCGAGGTCTTCGACCGAGATGAATTTCTTTATCAGTATCTGGCCCAGGGAATTGTCGAACCAGTTGGCGAGAATGGCCGGGAGGGTCGGAAGAGCAAACAGCAGAAGCCTCTTAAGATAGGGGAAAGAGTAGGACAGCCCGATGTCTTCACGGTTCACGAATACGAAAATGGCGATGGCGACCAGTTCTCCCGCCAGGACTCCGAAGAATACGCTCTGGATGCCGAGACGCAGGTACACGACCCCGTAAACGGAGATGCCTATCTGGATGAGGAGCTGGAGCAGACTTCCTACTGCGAAGGTCACCGGTTTCTTGTGGAATCTGGTGAGGATGGCGAAGTAGGACATCAGGCTTCCGGCGGGGATGCTCATCAGCATGAAGATGAAAGCCAGTTCGAAGCGGCCGTCTATGCCCAGCACCCGCCCCATCCAGAAGTGGCGGCTGAGAATCATCACGGCCATTACTGTCAGGGACAGGCTGAGAATGGAATACAGCCCGGTAGAAACCATCTTTTTCCTGTCGATGTCCTTCTCGTAATAATCCCTGGATACGGCGGTGTGTATCTCCAGGTTTGAAAATATGCCGATAATGCCCTTGCAGGCGATTATCAGCGCCATCATCCCGTATTCTTCCTTCGTCAGGATGCTCGTATAGACCGGCATGAGCAGCACGGCTGCGATCTTGCCGAGTACGGAAGCAATCCCGTAGATGAAGAAATCTTTAAAGAACCGCCACACCTTGCCTTACAGTTTTTCCAGTATGTCCACTATCCTTTGGGCGGCCTTGCCGTCCCAGAGCTCCGGGATGCCGCCCTTTTTCCACTTGCCGGCGAAAAGGCGCTCCAGCGCGGGCGCTATGCCAGCAGGGTCGGTGCCTATGAGTTCGTTGCTGCCGACCGTGCAGGTCTCGGGCCGCTCGGTGTTGTCCCTGAGCGTCAGGCAGGGAACGTGCATCACGGTGGTTTCTTCCGTGATGCCGCCGGAATCGGTGATTACGGCCATACAATCGCGGACCAGGTAATTGAATTCGAGGTATCCGAGCGGGTCGATGACCTTGAGGTTTTCGGTGCCGATGCCGAGTTCGCTGAAGATTTTCGCCGTGCGCGGATGGATGGGGAAGACTACCGGAAGTCCGTGCACGTTCGATACTATTTCCGAGATCAGGCTGCGCAGTTTGCCGCCCTCGTCGACGTTGGCCGGACGGTGCAGGGTCATGACGAGGTAGCGGCCCTTCACAAGGCCGAGCGCATCGTATCCGGAAGGCTTGCGGAGCTTGTCCCAGTTGGCTTTCAGCGTGTCAATCATGACGTTGCCGACGAAGAATATGCGGCTCTCCGGGACTCCGGCCGCGAGAAGGTTGCGGCCTGCCTCCCCGGAGGTCGTGAAGAAGAAGTCGGTGATGCTGTCCGTGACCATGCGGTTGATTTCTTCCGGCATCGTCAGGTCGCGGCTTCTGATGCCGGCCTCCACGTGGGCGACCGGGATGCAGAGTTTCTTCGCCACTATCGCGCAGGCCATGGTGCTGGTGACATCCCCGACCACGAGGACGAGGTCGGTCGGATGGGCCAGGAGATCCTTCTCGAAGGCCACCATGATGGCGGCGGCCTGTTCGGCCTGGGTCCCGCCTCCGCAGCCCAGATTGACGTCCGGGTCCGGAATGCCGAGCTCCTCGAAGAAGGTGCCGCTCATCTTCCTGTCGTAGTGCTGTCCCGTATGGACCAGCCGCCAGGCTATGTCGCGGCCTTGCGTGCGGGCTTCCTGCATCGCGTGGATCAGCGGCGCGATCTTCATGAAATTGGGGCGTGCGCCCGCTATGAGAGTTATTTGCCTCATATTTTCTTCAGATAGCTGGGGTGGATGTTGGACAGGGCCACGACGGCGATACCCTTTATGCTGACGAGGACCCTGCGCGAGTGCCGTATGCGCTTGACATAGCCTTCCAGGCCTTTGTACATGCCGTCCGTTACCAGCACCTTGTCCCCGACGCAGTAGCGCTCCGTATCGCTTCCGAGGAAGACAGTGTCCTTGTCCGAGACGGAAGTCGCGGCCTTGAACATCTCCATCTCCCTGTCGTTTATCTTCCCGGGAAGCCGGCTTCCCGGCTCGCTGTAGAACATCATCTCGGAATCATGGCTGTTCTTGAACCCTATCAGGTATTTTTCCGGGCAGCGGACGAAAAGGAGCGAGGGCATCACCGGCCTTTCGACGTACTTGACTCCGCTGTTCTCGAATTTTTCCTCGACAAGGAAGGGATAGTAGGTCTCGTAACGGTCTCCTCGGAAATCGTCACGTATCTGCTCCACCCTGTTGTGGAAAACCTTGATCGCGTACCAGTATGTCGACCGGGGCCGTCCCATCTACTTCAGCAGGCCAATAAGGTAGTTGCACTTCACGGGATTGCCGAGGGTCTTGCCGAGGTTGCAGGAAAGCTTGACGCAGTCGTTCCAGCGACGGTTTTCCGTGATGCGGCCGCGCGTCAGTTTCACGACTATGTTCATCGGGTCGCAGCCAGTCACGTCGCAGGTCAGGAATGTCCCCACGCCGTATGAATCCTGGACGCGGCCGGCGACATAACGGTGTATCTCCACGGCCCTGTCGATGTCCAGTCCGTTGGAGAAGCAGACCTGCTTCGACGCCGGGTCGATGCCGAGGGACTCGTATTTGGCGATGATCTTCTCTGTCTGTTCCTCCTCGTTGCCGGAGTCCACGCGGAGGCCCTTGTACATCATGGCCATGCGCTTGCTGAGGTTCGAGAAGAAGACGTCGTCCCCGAAGCAGTCGTAGAGGTATATCCCGTTGTCTCCGTCATAGACGTCGCTGAATTTCTTCATGACGTTGAAGTTGCATTCGAAGACCCCGCTGACTATCTCCTCGAAGCTGATGAGCTGGTGGGACATCGTCCCGAGGGGGGAGCAGCCGTATTTCATCGCCAGCCAGACGTTGCTGGTGCCGGTGAACCTGCCTGGCCATTTCCCGTCCGGCGCCCCGTATTTCGCGGGGTTGGAATAGACGTCCTGCATCACGCGGACCACCATGTCGTGGTGCGCGAAGCTCAGCCTGCGGCGGGTTCCCATGTCACCCAGGGTCAGCCCGGAGCCGAAGATCCGGACCGATTTCTCAATCGCCCGCCTTTCTTCGAGGGCCGCGTCATAGCGGTCCAGGTCTCCGCGGTGGGCGTGCATCAGTTCGCTGATGCAGCTCAGGATGGGCATCTCCCACATGATAGTGGAGAACCATTTCCCGCGGACGGTGATGGACAGGTACCCTTCGGTGTCCTGGCTGATGCTGACTTCCTTCGGATTGAAGCGGTAGCCCCGCAGGTAGGTGAAATACCACAGGGGCAGGAAGACGCAGCGGCGCTTCATGAATTCGACTTCTTCATCCGTGATGACGACATCCTTCATGTGGTCCATCTGCTCCCGGAGAAGGGCCGCGAATCCTTCAGGATATTTCTGATGGTTGCGGTCGAAGAAAGTGTATTCGACTTCCGCCCTCGGGTAGGTCTCCAGTATGTAGTACTGGCAGGTGAAGGTGTAGAGGTCGTTGTCGGTGAAATGGGTGATTATCGGTTCCATTATTCTGCTGGCGCTTCTTCCGCCGCAGGCGCCGCGGCTTCCGCCTCGGGCGCCTCGTCGGCTACGGTCTGTTCGACTGCGGGCACTTCCTTATGGAAAGGCGAGCGCAGTCCAATGAACTTGAAGCAGTTGGTAAGATACATTACGCCGAGGGCGACGATCACGACGAGGCAGATCCAGAATGCCCTTCTGCGGCGGGCTTTCTTGATTTCCTTGCCGGCTTCCGGATCGACCAGTTCCAGTTTCGGGTACTTCGCGACGCTGGTCAGGGTGGCTCCGAACGGGATGTTGACGAGCACCGAGGAGTTGATGGCCCATCCGTTGGCGTTCAGCACGGGGGCGAGGTTGCGCTTGCGCAGCTTGGTCCAGGCGATGAAGCAGGAAGGTCCTGAGATGCAGAGCATTATCACGATGATCACGAGGAAGGCCTGCAGCGGGTGGTTGACGGCGCCGGTGATCATGCTGGTAAGGAACGAGCCGATGAAGCCGACCGCCATGCCGATCGCGGCGAAGATGCCGGCGAACTTGGCGATGTCGAAACCGGGCTTCTTCTCGGCGGCCGCGGGTACGCCTCCGTCGGCAGCGGACTTCATGTTCGCGGTGACGGCGTTTTCCTTGTCTGCGGCGGACTTGTTGATGCGCTCCACGCAGAAGTTCCAGAACTTGCGGTAGGGCGACCAGAAGGCCTGCTTGACGCTGATCGGGTTGTCCACGACCTTGGTGACGGTGGCGTCCCAGTCCTCTCCTCCGCGGTCATAGAAGATGGCGTTCTTGCCGGGACGAAGGTTCCTCGTTCCTCCGTCGGTCATCACGGCGACTATGTTCATCGTGGCGTTGCGCACCTTCGAGGTGCAGCTGCAGTAGATGAGGAACATGCCGCTGAGGCCTGCCATGTCGGCGTGCTTGCCCATGTCGTCGACTTCGACGCAGAGTTCGCAGCAGCGCTGGTCTATATAGAGTTTGCCAACCTCGAACATCGCCTTCCTGCCCTTGTCGTAGAAGTCGGTGAAGATGATGTAGTTGCGGAGGAAGTCGTAGAAATAGCGGTAGTAGCGGACGAGCTTGTCCACGTTGTCAATCGAAGTGGCTTCGGCCTCGAGGGCCTTGTCCTGCGCGACCAGGTCGAGAAGGTCGGCCTTGCGGTCTTCCTTGAGGATGGCGGCGATTCTTTCGAGTCCGAGGGGCTCGGCCTCGGAGCCCTTCTTCGCCGCGGCCCATGCGGAGTATGCGGCGAACTTGCCGAGGACGGCGTTCCAGTCGTCTTCGCTTATGGCGTCCTTGCCTGCGAAATCGACGTCAAGCACGAGGGCCTTCAGTTTTGCGAAAGCGGCCTGCCAGGCGGGGTTGATGCCGTCGAAGTGCAGGAGCTGGTCCTTGCCGGGATGGGCGAGGGGATAGGAAGCTATCTCGTCCGCGCATGCGGATAGGTTCTTGTCGGAGATTGCCCCGATCCTTTCGGCCGAGACATCGACCGCATCGGTGCAGTTCTCGTTGAATGCGATGAGCTTGCAGCGCATGAAGAAATCGGCGATCTTGTCCTTCAGGGCCTCGCAGGCTCCCAGGGCGTCCGCCGTATTGTCTCCGTAAGGGAGGATGGCTGCCTTGTCGGCTTCGAACGCCGCCTGCCATGCGGAGTAATCTGCGCAGGCTGCATAGAAGGCTTCAATCTTGTCGGTGTCAACCCCTTCGACGCCGCTGCGGTCGGTCGCCGAGCCGATGTTCGCGACTATCTCGCCGATGAGCTGCCCCAGGGCTTCGTCGTCCGTGCTGGCGGGGGTGATGATGCCGTCCCCGTTGAACTTGGTATCCTTGAAGATGGCGACGCTGTCGGAGGTGTCCGCAAGGCAGATGCTGTCCTTTTCGAGGCCGAGGTTGCCGAGGATCTGGCGGGCGGACCTGGCGAGCGCCTCACCTTCAGGGTTCGAGGTGTCGATGCTGTCCAGGGCCAGCGTGTCCTCGCCTTTGAGGAGCAGGTCCTTGTCCTTCAGCAGGGACGTGATCCACTTCGCCGCTTCGATGACTTCTTCCGCGCGGATCTTGCCGTCGTTGTCGGTGTCCATCAGGGACAGGGTCCTGGCGTCGAATTCGAGTTTCTTGATGGGGCAGCTGAGGACTGTCCACATCTTCTGGTCGAGCTCGCCGAGATGGGCTATGTCCTCTCCGCTGCGGATATCCACTCTGACGACTCCGCCTACGTTGCGGTAGTTCCAGTTGTACCCGTCATTTTCCGGGGTGTTTTTTTTCTTGCTCATTGCGATGGATTTATTTGGTTTTTCTTCACTTCATAAATAATGCAGCAAGATACTGAATAAATCCCGGATTCACAAATCGGTGTATGATTCGGACATCTTTTCGGACTATTGTATTATCGCCATCCGCTTTTCTTTTCCGATATTTGCAATAACTGCATTACATCATGATGAAAACAAAGATTTCAACAATCCTCCTCGGAGCCTCGCTGGTTCTCGCGGCCGGCTGCGGACAGTCCGGGCTCGAGCCCGACACCCCGTCCATGCAGGTCCTCCATATCGGTGACGATGTCGCCGGCGGAGTGGTGGTTTATGTCGACCCCGTCGATTCCACTGCCGGCAAAGTGCTCGAAAAGAATTATGTTACGGAACAGACATGGTCGGAATTCAGCAGCCGCGTCGGCTGCAATTCCCACTGGGACGGCGTCGCCAACACGGCCGTCCTCCGCGCCTCGAGCCATTATCCCGAGAATTACCCGGCCCTGATGCACTGCGACGAGCTCGGCAGTGACTGGTACATTCCTGCCGCGGACGAGTGGGCTGCCGTTTATGCGAAATGGAACGGAAGCAGTTCGAAGGCTGAGGATGCGGAAGCCCGCAAGGCCTTCGACGACTTGCTGAAGGCCGCCGGTGCCCAGCCAATGAATCCGAATCCGGAGACTACGGAGAACGGCCAGAGCTACTGGTCCAGCACCGAATCCGAATCCACGAACGCCAATGCCTATTACGTGCGCTTCGGGGTCTATGCCAAGAGCGAGGGTACGAAGAAATCCCAGAACCGCCTCACGCGCTGCATGAAGGTGGTCGGCACTCTGACACCCCGGCCGGAGCTGTCCCTTGCCTCCCGCTCCCTGACCATCGGTTCGGAAGCCGGCAGCCGCGGTTCGGTGAAGGTGACCTGCAACTATGACGTCGATGTGCAGGTGCCCGAGGATGCGGACTGGCTTGAAGTGAAGGTCTCGACATTCCTTTCGGTGCAGACAGTCATGGTCGCGGCGCTTTCCGCCAACGACAGCAAGCTGGAGCGCAAGGCCACGGTCATGGTCTCCGCGGGACCCGAGAAGATGAGGACGTCAGTCGGCCTTGTCGTGGCGCAGGAGCCCGGGATCAAGCAGGTGTCGCACCTGCGGGAGATATACGGCGGCGGCATCGTGGTATGGCAGAATCCCGAAGAGGAGACCGACATCAAGATCATGTCCCTGAAGAGGTTGACGGCCAGCCAGGGATGGTGCGACATTTCCGAGCAGGATACTCTCACCGGAGCCCTTGACGAGGAAGACGGCGAAGGCAACACCGTGAAGATCCTTGCCCTTCCCAACGCCGGCCTGTATCATGCGGCGATGTACTGCAAGAAAATGGGCGAAGGCTGGTACCTGCCGGCGAAGAACGAGCTCCTGGCTCTCTTCGCCACCTACAACGGGGTCTCTTCCTGGGAGATGTGCGAAAAGGGCAAACCCGAAGAAGTGGCTGAAAAGGCTCCGGTCCAGTACAAGGCGCGCGCCGATTTCGAGGCCCTGTTCGCCGCTAACGACGGAGACGTGTTCAACTCCATGGAAGACTCGAAGAACGGGGACAGCTACTGGTCCAGCACGGAGTCTCCCGACAATGTTCAGCAAGCATACTACTTGCGTGTCGGCGCTTTCGACAACGCCACGATGGCAAAGAGGGGCACCGCCCGTTACGCGCGCTGCTTCAAGAAGGTAACTTACGTTAAATAATCCCTGCAAGCGATGAAAAGACAATATATATTATTCCTTGCGGCGGCCGTCCTGGCAGCCGGATGCGTGAAGGAAGGCAAACCCGGGACTGAACCCGGCGGAGAAGGGGATGAACCCGTCGCCGCCGTCATCGACAGCACGATGCTCCACGAGCTCGGGAAGGACGACGAGCGCCTTGCCACTTACACCCGCCTGCCTGCCGAGTTCTACTCGCCTTCCAAGCACAAGACCGCCTATTTCCCCATCCTCGTGGACAGGGCGAGGGGAACGGTCACCGATGCGGCCAGCATGGCCTGGAAGCCGGAGAAGACCCGTATCCTGTACAATATCTGCAACTTCCTTCCGGACACCTCGCGGGCCAGCTATGACCCGACCCTCGACTCCTACGGCGGCAACAAGACCATGCCCCGGCAGGAAGCGACCGGACGCTACCGCGTGCAGAAGATAGGGGAGCGCTGGTGGATCATCGACCCCCTCGGATATCCCCGTTACGAGCGCAGCGTGACTTCGTTCCGCCGGGGCGGCTCGGCCCGCTGCGACGCCGCCTGGAATGCGCGTTTCGGATCCAATGAGGAGTGGCTCCGGATTACGGCCAACGAATTGTGGTCCAAGGGTATCCATGGGACCGGGGCCTTCTGCTCCAATACCTATGGCATCATCCAGGCGCATAACGCTGCGCATCCGGAAAGGCCTCTTTCCCTGGCTCCTTCGGTGGGCTTCATCGGCACCTTCAAGAGCTATAAGAATTACGCATATCCGAAGGGTTCGAGCGGGGACGACAGCGACAAGCTCATAGGGCTCGTGTTCTATGACGGCTGGGAGGAGTTCTGCAACTACTACGCCCCGATCTGCTACGCGCAGTTCAAGGACGACCCTAATGTTCTCGGTGTCTTCTCCGACAACGAGATCGACTTCACTACCCTGAACGGAGACCATCCCCGCATCCTCGAGAGGTTCCTCGACATCGTGGACGACAACGACCCCGCGAAGAAGGCCGCGCTGAAGTTCATGGCCGACAAGGGCTACGACGCGAAATACGAGATCGACGACTGGGACAACGCCGAGTTCGCCGGCATCGTCGCGGAGCAGTATTATAAATATGTCGAGGCAGCCATCCGCAAGTTCGATCCCAAGATGATGTATCTCGGCTCCCGCCTTAACGGCCAGCCCATGTACCTGCAGGGTGTGGTCGAGGCGGCAGGACGCCATTGCGACATCATAGGCGTCAACTACTACGGACGCTGGAGCCCCGAGATCACCACGAAGATTTCCCAGTGGCAGAAGTGGACCGAGACCCCGTTCATGGTCACCGAATTCTACACCAAGGGCATGGATTCGGACCTGCCGAACACATCCGGCGCCGGATTCGCCGTCAGGACCCAGTACGACAGGGCCTACGCCTACCAGAACTTCACCCTGGGGCTGCTCGAATGCCCTAACTGCGTCGGCTGGCACTGGTTCAAGTATCAGGATGACGATTTCCCGGATAACTCGAACCGTCCCTGCAACAAGGGCCTCTACGGCAACGACTACCGCATGTTCCCGTACCTGGCCGAGTACATGAAGAACATCAACTACAACGTCTACAAGCTGATAGAATTCTTCGACTCGCAGCCCTAGCGCCCGGGTCTTTGCCGTGTGAAGAACCCGCCTTCCTTCTCACAGGGGGCGGGTTTTTTGATGCGTGGTGAGTGAATCTACACACTTTGCTCACGGGACGGCAGTTTCATGGGCGAATGAAAAACAACTGGCACGGCTCTGCGGCCTGAAACGGCTTCTGAACGGTCTCAGAAGCGGTTTTTCCAGCAGCGGCCGTGCCAGAAAGGGGTCCGGAGGGTAGGTGCGGCACGGCGCCCGAAGCTAATCCGCTGACACACTGCGCCTTGCTCCGCGGCCCCGTGCCAGATAATTGCAAGTACACCGCCGGGATTGTCTCCGCAGGCGGCAGGCACGGGGTGCATATGAGGATATTCCTTATTGCAACGTGGCGAGGATCTGTTTCACCATCTCGTCGTAGCTCTTGAACTTCATGCTCTTGAGCGGTTCGAGCTTGCCGGAGGCATAGTGGATCATGTAGCAGTCCAGTTCGTATTCGCTGCCGTACTTGTTGTAGTAGACGTTGTATTGCGCGAAGTGGTTCCCGTGTTTCGTATAGATGACACCGTCTTCCTTGTAACGGAATTTGGAATTGAATACCAGGCTGGTGCTTACCAGTTCCCCCTTCGGAGCGTATGAACGCGATTCGTCGATCTCGCGCTCCATCTGGCTGTGCAGGTCATTGATGTTCTTGACCGCGGCGCTGCGGGCGGCGTTGTACTCCCTGTACTGCGCGGCGATATAAGACTCGAAATTGCCCTTCTTCTTGTTCAGTGCCCTGGTGGCGTCGGAGAAGAAAGTCTTGAATCCGCAGGTGCTGGTTTTTGCGCCGTTCTTCGCCAGGGCGAGAGCATTGTCCAACTTCTCCCTGTCGGCTTTCTCGGTCTCGTCATACCACTCCGGGACCATGCTCAATATGGACCAGAGCGAGAAACCGTAGTAGTCTTTCCTTGGAGTCCAGCCGAGCATTGCCAGGACCTCGTTGACATTGTCCATCTCCCCGGCCTTCGGTATGAGATTCCGGGGATCGTACCCGCATGTGCGGTACAGGGTCAGGAAATCGGAAATGACAGGGTCAGGTTTGAATTGGTCCGTAGTAGAAGTGGCCGAGACCGGTCTCAGGTCGGCATAGGCCTTCTCAAGACGGTCCGCGTAACCGGGGTAAGCGTCGATCATGTTGAGCCTTACGGCGTTCTTTACCACTCCGTTGGCCGCATCCGTATATTGGTCGGCAAGAACCCGCACGCCCTGGGGACCGAAAGAGGACACGGTTTCTTTTTCAAGGTAAATGGCGTAGTCTCCGTCCTCTCCGGCCCGGTATGTCCTGACCGTGATGTCGGAAACTGCGAGGCCATGGTTGAACGTGCCCGTGAAGATGTAGTACAAGTCGCCGGAATTATAGTAGCCCTGGCCCTTTCCATGCAGGTATCCGTCTTTTATTTCTCCGGTCCACATTACGTTGTTCCAGTCTTCGAAGTAAGTTTCCTTGCTCCTGAAGGACAGGACTTTGCTGCCGTTGACGGGATGAAGGACGTCCCGGACCGCGGGCCTCAGGAACGAGCCGGCGGGAAGTCCGCTTTCGTAGTGTGTCCCCAGTTTCTTGAATACGTACTCCGGATAATCCCCGGGTTTGATGAACGTCAGCTCGTTGAGGACCATGGTCCTGTCGCCGAGGCGGTTGGCGGTTATGCTGTTGGAAGTGATGACGCGGTACCCCTTGTCTTTGACGAGGGAGGCCATGTGGGCTTCCTTGATGAACTTCTTTTTCGGGTTCGAGATGGTGTAGGTATGGTAATGGCCGTCATAGACTTTCAGGCCGTCATTGAACAGTTGTTCCATCGTCCGGGTGTCCGAGCTGGCTTTCGGGTTGGCTTTCTTGCTGCTGGCCACTACGTCAAAGCCATGTTTCTGCTCGAACGGGCTGAAGATGATCCCGACCTCCGCGTATTGTTTTATCCGCTGGCGGGTCTGTTTGCCCGCGCTGAAGCCCATCGAAGGATTGAAGCCGGCGAATAGACCGATCTGGTCCGTAAGGTAGAATTTTGCCCTTAGCTTGAAACCGAGGTCCAGGGACAGGTTCTTGAACCAGCCGCCCCTGAAGTAATCGAGGCTGCCGCCCAGGTATAACGGCACCTGGAAGCGTTTGCCTTTGTTGATGGTGTAGCCATAATAGAACCCGAGCCCTATATTGAAAAGGTTCCCAGTCTCGAATTTATAGCTTTCATATTCAGGCTCTTTCACCAGTTCCTTGAAAACGCTTCTTCCGAGCGTGAGCTCCGTGAGATAAGTGCTGCCGTCGAGCATGTTCTCCCTGGATACCTGCAGGCCCTGGAGCGGCTTGTAATAGTACGTTCCCAGTTTGTTGTCGGCGGATACCGCAATGCTTTCCTTTCCGGAAAGCGTGACGCCGAGGTTGTAGCTCCGGGCACCGAAATCGGTGCTGTGCTGGGCAGACGCATTCATGCAGCAAAGGGCCAGAGCGGCCGTGAAGGATAATGGCTTCAGATTCATACCGTCATGTCTGTTTCGTGATACCAAAGATAGACAATATTTCTTTTTATTTATTATATTTGTCTCCATGAGAAAATTATTGTTGGGAGACGAAGCTGTCGCTTTGGGAGCGATGCACGCCGGCTTGTCCGGCGTGTATGCTTATCCGGGGACGCCTTCGACGGAAATCACCGAATACATCCAGAAGAACGCCCCGCAGGTCCGCAGCCGCTGGTGCACGAACGAAAAGACCGCGATGGAAGCGGCCCTGGGCATGTCCTATGCCGGCAAGAGGGCCCTCGTGTGCATGAAGCATGTCGGGATGAACGTCTGCGCGGACGCGTTCGTCAACTCCGCCATAACCGGCGTGAACGGCGGCATAGTGGTCCTCGCTGCGGACGATCCTTCGATGCACTCCTCGCAGAACGAGCAGGATTCCCGCTTCTACGGGAAATTCGCCATGGTCCCGGTCTTCGAGCCCTGCAACCAGCAGGAGGCTTACAACCTCGTGCGCGAAGCCTTTGAGGAGTCCGAGAGGACCGGCCTTCCAGCGCTTCTGCGTGTCGTGACGCGCCTGGCCCATTCCAGGGCTGCCGTTCAGGTGCGGGAGCCGCTGCCGCAGAAACCACTGGCCCCGTCGGAGAGCCGCGGATGGATACTTCTTCCGGCCATCGCGCGCAGGCAGTACGCCTCCCTCGTCGCCAAGCAGCCCGACCTTGCCGCCGCTGCCGTGAAGGCCGCTTCGCTGGAGCCCGCCTCCGCCGCCGGGAAGGCCCCTGGAGTGGTCGCCTGCGGCATCGCGTACAACTATGTCCGCGAGGCTCTCGGCCCCGACGCCGCGAAGTTCAATATCCTGCGCATCAACCGCTATCCTCTCCCGGTGGAGAAGATCTGCAGCCTTGCCGCTGAAAGCTCCTCCATCCTCGTCGTCGAAGACGGCCAGCCCTTCGCGGAAGAAGGCGTGGCGGCCGTGCTGGACGCCGGATATCCCGTCCGCGGCCGCCTCACGGGGGATCTTCCCCGCACGGGCGAGCTGACTCCGGACTGCGTGGCCAGGGCCCTGGGATTTGCTCCCGCCGAAGGCTTCGAGCCTGCGAAGGCCATTGCCGCCCGTCCGCCGCAGCTCTGTCCCGGATGCGGCCATCGCGACGTCTATACCGCCCTGAACAAGGTCGCCGCCGAATTCCCGGGTTCCCGGATTTTCGGAGACATCGGCTGCTACACCCTCGGGGCCCTTCCCCCGTACAGCGCGCTCGCCAGTTGCGTGGACATGGGCGCTTCCATAACCATGGCCAAGGGTGCCGCTGACGCCGGGCTCGGACCCGCAATCGCCGTGATAGGGGATTCGACCTTCACGCATTCCGGGATGACGGGCCTTCTGGACGCGGTCAACGACCGCTCGGCGATCACCGTTATCATCTCGGACAACCTCACTACCGCGATGACAGGCGGCCAGGACAGCGCCGGCACTAGCAAGTACGAAGCCATCTGCCTCGGCCTCGGAGTCGAGCCGGAGCACCTGCACGTCGTCGTCCCGACCCCTGCGAACATCCCTGCGATAGCGGACCTGATCCGCAAGGAAATAGCCTATGACGGCGTTTCCGTCATCATCCCGCGGCGCGAGTGCATGCAAACCCTGAAGAGGCACAAGAAATGAAAAAGGACATCATACTTTGCGGTGTGGGCGGACAGGGAATCCTCTCCATCGCCACGGTCATAGGGGCCGCCGCCACGGCTTCGGGACTCTTCCTGAAGCAGGCCGAGGTCCACGGGATGAGCCAGAGGGGAGGGGACGTGCAGAGCGACCTGCGCCTGTCCGACGAGCCTATCTGGAGCGACCTGATTCCCGACGGGAAGGCGGACCTTATAATCTCCATGGAGCCGATGGAGGCCCTCCGCTATCTGCCTAGGCTATCCCGGGACGGAGTCGTCGTGACTTCGTCGAAGCCCTTTGTCAATATCCCTGATTACCCTGCATTCGAAGAAGTCGAGGCGAGCCTTGGCCGCCTTCCGAAGGTGGTGAGGATAGATATCGAGGAAGCGGCGAAGCAGGCCGGCAATCCCCGCGGCGCCAACATGGTACTGCTCGGCGCGGCTGCCTCGCATGTCGGCATCCTTGCCCCGGAGGATCTTCGCAGGGCAGTCGCGGAGGTATTTGCACCGAAGGGGCAGGCCGTCGTGGAAGCGAATATACAAGCATTCAATAAAGGACTCGGAATATGATCTGGAACCCCAACAAGGAGACCATGTCCCGCGAGCAGATGCGGGACCTCCAGGGCAAGCGTCTGCACAAGGTCGTGGACTACGTGTACCACAACGTGCCGTTCTATCGCAACAAGCTGCAGGAGATGGACATCTCCCCGGATGACATCCGGACCATCGACGACATCGTCAAGCTGCCTTACACCACGAAGCAGGACCTTCGCGACAATTACCCGTTCGGCCTCCAGGCCGCTCCGAAGAGCGAAATCATCCGTGTCCATGCTTCCTCCGGCACCACCGGGAACCCCACGATCGTGGGCTACACCCGCAAGGACATCGAAGTCTGGAGCGAGTGCATGGCCCGCTGCCTCACGGCCTACGGCGTCACGCGCGAGGACACCTTCTCCGTCGCATACGGCTACGGACTATTCACCGGAGGCCTCGGAGCCCATTACGGGGTGGAGAAACTCGGCGCGGCCGTCGTCCCGGCCTCGACCGGAAACACCGAAAAGCACATTAGGCTCCTGCGGGACCTCGGAGTCACCGGCATCGCATGCACGCCCTCCTATGCCCTGCACCTTGCGGAGACCATGGAGAAGCTGGGCATCTCCAAGAAGGACCTGAAGCTGCGCGTCGGAGCGTTCGGGGCCGAGCCCTGGACCGAGAACATGCGCAAGGAGATCGAGGAGCGTCTCGGCCTGAAGGGATACAACCTCTATGGTCTCAGCGAGATTATGGGCCCTTGCGTGAGCTACGAGTGCTCCGAGCAGGACGGCTCCCATGTCTGCGAGGACCATTTCTTCCCGGAGATCATCGATCCCGATACCCTGAAGCCGCTTCCTTACGGGCAGACCGGCGAACTCGTCTTCACGACCCTTACGAAGGAGGGGATGCCGCTGCTGCGCTACCGTACCCGCGACCTCTGCACCCTCGCGGAAGGGGAGTGCGCCTGCGGACGCACGTCCGTCAAGATGGGCCGCATCATGGGCCGCAGCGACGACATGCTCATCATCCGCGGCATCAACGTGTTCCCTTCGCAGGTCGAGAGCGTAGTCCTCAGCATGCCGGAGTGTGCGCCGCGCTATCTTCTCGTCGTGGACAGGGTGGACAACCTCGACACCCTTACGGTCCAGGTCGAGATGCGCCAGGAGTACTTCGCACAGGGTTTCGACACCTTCGAGCCCATCTTCAAGCTTGAAAAGGAACTTGCCGCCAAGCTTCGCAGCGTGCTCAGCATCAGTGCGAAGGTCGAGGTCAAGCAGCCCGGCACCCTCGAGCGCAGCCAGGGCAAGAGCAAGTTCGTCATAGATAAACGAGTACTGAAATGAGTGAATTCTTCCATCCTCAGTATGAAGCCCTGAGCCGCTCCGAACTGGATGCGCTGCAGCAGGAGAGACTGCGCTCCGTCGTGGCGAGGTGCTATTCCGATTCCCCGTTCTACCGGAGCCGCTTCGATTCCGTCGGGCTGAAACCATCGGACATACGGACCCTCGGCGACCTTTCGAAGATCCCCTTCACGACGAAGCAGGATCTGCGGGAGGGCTATCCCTTCGGGCTTGCCGCCGTGCCCCTGAAGGACTGCGTCCGTCTGCACTCCTCGAGCGGGACGACCGGCAATCCCACGGTCATCCTCCATACGCAGAAGGACCTTGAGCAGTGGGCCGAGGCCGTTGCCAGATGCCTCTGGATGGTGGGCTGCCGTCCCGACGACGTCTTCCAGAACACTTCCGGCTACGGGATGTTCACGGGAGGACTGGGCTTCCAGTACGGAGCGGAACGCGTCGGGATGCTGACCGTCCCTGCTGCCGCGGGAAACACCCTGCGCCAGCTTAAGTTCTTCACGGACTTCGGGACCACGGTGGTCCACGCCATCCCCTCCTACGCTGCAAGGCTTTACGAGGTCATGGTCGAAAGGGGCATAGACCCGCGCCGGGACACCAAGCTCCGCACCCTCGTGATCGGCGCCGAGCCCCATTCCGAAGATACGCGCAGGCGTATTGAGGAAATGCTCGGCGTAAAGGCGTACAACTCCTTCGGCATGAGTGAGATGTGCGGCCCTGGAGTGGCATTCGAATGTAAGTGCCAGAACGGCCTCCATATCTGGGAGGACTACTACATCGTAGAGATAGTCGATCCGGATACGCTCGAACCCGTGCCGGACGGCGAGGTCGGCGAGCTCGTGCTCACGACGCTGAACAGGGAGGCCATGCCCCTTCTTCGCTACCGCACGCGCGACCTCACGCGCATCCTTCCGGGCGACTGCCCGTGCGGAAGGGCGCACAGGAGGCTCGACAGGATGAAGGGCCGCAGCGACGACATGATCATCCTCAAGGGCGTCAACATCTTCCCCATCCAGATCGAGACCATCCTGATGCAGTTCCCGGAACTCGCGTCCGATTATCTCATCACTCTCGAAACGCTCGGGGACAACGATGCCATGACAGTGGACGTCGAGCTCAGCGACAGGGCCCCGGTCGATGATTACGCCGCCCTGCAGCGCCTCGAGAAGGAGATATGCCGCCAGCTGCGCGACGAAATCCTCATCACTCCCCGCGTACGCCTTGTCCCGAAGGGCTCCCTTCCGAAGTCGGAAGGCAAGGCGGTCCGGGTAAAAGACACACGCAAACAATACTAACCGCACATAAAGATATGACAGTCAATCAACTTTCAGTTTTCATCGAGAACAAGTCCGGCACTCTCGTGAAGGTGCTGCAGGTTCTCAAGGACAATGGCATACAGCTTATCGCCACGACGATAGCCGACACTGCCGAGTACGGCATCTGCCGTATAATCTGCTCCAACCCGAAGAAGGCGTTCCAGGTGCTCAAGGATGCGGGAGTGGCCGTGTCCCTGTGCGACGTGATGGCGGTCGAGCTCGATGACGTGCCCGGCAAGGCGGCCGATGCGATCGCCCTTTTCGCCAGCGAAGGGATCAGCATCGCCTATCTCTACAGCTTCCTGCTGGGCGGCAAGGGAGTCCTTATCTTCCGTACCGACAATGCCGGAAAGGCGGAGGAGGTAATCCGTCGCAGCGGTCTTCACTGCATCTCCGAAGACAGCCTCGAAAAGTTGGTGTAGCGCCGACGGAGCACTCCGGTGAGTGGAAAGGCCGTTTCTACTCACGGATCGTGTAAAAAAAGAGGGTAACCTTAAGCCGATCTGACTTTCAGGTTACCCTCGTCCTTTATTGGTTCCAGACTAGTAGAGCTCGTCGACGGGCTCCTTGTAGTCGTCCGCTTGGGGGGCGGGAACTTCTTCCTTGCGGCCGAAGTTGCGGCCGGGCCTGCGGCTCGGACCGCGGTCGCCGTTCCTGCGTTCGCCGTCACGGCGCTCGCCGCCCTTGCGGTCGCCGTCCCTGCGGGGACCCCTGTCGGAGTCCTTCCTCGGGCCGCGGTCCCCGCCGCGGGGCCTGCGCTCGGGCTCGACATAGCCTTCGGGCTTCTCGGTGAGAGCCCTCATCGAAAGGCGCATCTTGCCGGTCTTGGCGTCGATCTCGAGGAGCTTGACATCGACCTCGTCTCCGACCTTCAGCACGTCCTCGACCTTCTCGGTCTTGGTCCATGCGATCTCGCTGACATGCAGCAGGCCTTCCTTGCCGGGAAGGATCTCGATGAAGGCGCCGAACTCGAGGATGCTGACGACCTTTCCGTGATAGACCTGTCCGGCCTCGGGAACGGCGCAGATGCCCTTGATCCAGTCGAGAGCCTTCTGCATGGAATCCCTGTCCGTGGAGAAGATGTCCACGACGCCCTCGGTCTTGCCGGTGGTGTCGCCTGCGATGGGCTTCTCGTCGATGGTGATGGTGGTGCCGGTCTCCTTCTGTATCTTCTGGATGACCTCGCCGCCCTTGCCGATGACCGCGCCGATGAACTCGGCGTCGATGCGGAGTTCGACAACCCTGGGCACAAAGGGCTTGTAGTCCTCGCGGGGCTCGCTGATGGTCTTCATCATTTCGCCCATGATGTGGAGGCGTCCCTGACGGGCCTGCTCCAGGGCCTTTTCGAGTACGTCGTAGCTTAGGCCATCGACCTTGATATCCATCTGGGTGGCGGTGATGCCGTCGCGGGTTCCGGTGACCTTGAAGTCCATGTCTCCGAGGTGGTCCTCGTCGCCGAGGATGTCGGTCAGGATGGCGTAGCGGTCATTCGGGCGCTCCGCGTCGGTGATAAGTCCCATCGCAACGCCTGCGACGGGCTTGGTGATCTTCACGCCCGCGTCCATCAGTGCAAGGCATCCTCCGCAGACGGACGCCATGGAAGACGATCCGTTGGATTCGAGGATGTCGCTGACGATGCGCACTGCGTAAGGGTTCTCGGGAGCCATGGGGATGACGGGCTTGAGGGCCCTCATCGCCAGGTTGCCGTGTCCGACCTCGCGGCGGCCGACACCCCTCTGGGGCTTGGCCTCGCCGGTCGCGAAAGGAGGGAAGTTGTAGTGCAGGACGAACTGGTCCTCGCCCTGGATCAGGACTTCGTCCCTCTCCTTCATGTCCATCTTGGTTCCGAGGGTGACAGTCGCGAGGGACTGGGTCTCGCCGCGGGTGAAGATGGCGCTGCCGTGGGCGCAGGGCAGGTAATCGACTTCGCACCAGATCGGGCGGACCTGGTCGGTGGCCCTTCCGTCGAGGCGGATTCCTTCGTCGAGGATGAGGTTGCGCATGGCTTCCTTCTCGACGTCGTGGTAGTAGCGCTTCGCGAGGGCGACCTTCTTGTCGTAGCTTTCCCTTTCCTCAATGTTCTGGGGCTCGGGGAGGGTGGCGATGTATTCGTCGCAGATGGCGGTGAAGCCGTCCTCACGCTCGTGCTTGGGCTTTGCGGCCTTCGCGAGGGCGTAGCACTTGTCGTAGCAGAAGTCGCGGACTGCCTTGCGGATGTCCTCGTCCTGCTCGTCGTGGGGATAATCCCTCTTGTTGACATCGGTGCCGAGCTCCTTCATGAGCTCCTTCTGCACGCGGCAGTGCTTCTTTATCTCTTCATGGGCGAACTTGATGGCCTCGAGCATGTCGTGCTCGCTGACTTCCTTCATCTCGCCTTCGACCATCATGATGTTCTCCTCAGTGGCGGCGACCATCAGTTCGAGGTCGCACTCGGCCATCTCCGAGAAATTGGGGTTGATGACGAACTGTCCGTTCTTGCGGGCGACGCGCACTTCGGAAATCGGGCCTCCGAAAGGAAGGTCGGAAGTGGCGAGGGCGCAGGAAGCGGCCAGGCCTGCGAGGGCGTCGGGCTGGATGTCGGCCTCGGCGGAGATCAGGTTCACGTTGACGAAGGTCTCGAGGTGGTAGTCATCCGGCCAGAGGGGCCTGATGGGACGGTCGATGAGGCGGGAAATCAGGACTTCGTAGTCGCTGGACTTGCCTTCCCTCTTCATGAATCCTCCGGGGAAGCGGCCCGCGGAGTAATACTTTTCCTTGTAGTCTACGGTCAGGGGCATGAAATCCGTGCCTTCCTTGACCTCTTTCGCCGCACATACGGTGGCGAGCAGCATGGTCCCGCCCATCTTCACGACGGCGGATCCGTCCGCCTGCTTCGCGAGTTTGCCGGTCTCGATCTCGATGACGCGTCCGTCGGAGAGTTCGATCTTCTTGTTGATGATGTTCATTACTGTTTTCTTTACGTCTTTATCGTCTGTGGACCATCCCGTGACGGTCCGCGTATTTTCAAAAAAAAGAAGGGACGGGTCCTGGCGGAGCCATCCCTTCTCTGGGGTTTTCCTATGTCTTATCGACGGAGACCGAGCTCCTTGACGATGTTCCTGTACCTCTCGATGTCGATCTTCTGGAGGTAGTCCAGAAGCTGACGTCTCTTACCGACGAGGCGGAGCAGGGCGCGACGCGTCACCACGTCCTTCTTGTTCTGCTTCACATGCTCGGTAAGGTGAGCGATACGGTAGGAAAACAGGGCAACTTGACTCTCAGGAGAGCCGGTGTCCTTGTTGGACTTCCCGTACTTCGCGAAAATCTCTTGCTTCTTTTCAGGCATCAGATATTCAGCCATCGTGCAAAAAATTTAATTGTTAATAAAATACCGCGCTTTCCCCGGTTTCGGAAAAAAGCGCGGCAAAGATAGTGATTTTCTTTTAAATGAGAAAATATTTCTACAGAACCACCTTCTTGTACTTAGGCACGAGGCCCTTCATGATCGACCAGGCGATGAGATAGGCCACACCGCAGAAGCAGAACATGATGAAGTAGCCGGCGGGCTTGCCGCTGAAGCCGAGGAAGGTGAATGCGTCACCCATGTTCTCGGAATAGGTGAAGAGCTTGCCGGCGATCTTCTGGATGAACATCGATCCGACACCTCCGGCCATTGCGCCGATACCGGTGACGGTAGCGATTGCGCTCTTCGGGAACATGTCGCCGATCGTGGAGAAGAGGTTGGCGCTCCAGGCCTGGTGGCCGGCGGCTGCGAGGCCGATGAAGATGGCCGGGATCCAGGCGGAGTTGAAGTGCATTCCGAGAGGCTGCGCAAGCAGGGAGCACAGGGGGAAGAAAGCGAAGATCAGCATGGCCCTCATGCGTCCGACGTAGGGGTGCATGCCTTTCTTCTCGACGAAAATCTTCGGCAGGTATCCGCCTCCGATCGAGACCACGGTCACGATGAAGTAGAGGGTAAAGATGAGCCACTGCCCGAGGGGCGTGGTGACGGGGGCGTTGAACTGGTTGCTGAAGTAGGAAGGAGCCCAGAACAGGAAGAACCACCACACTCCGTCGGTGAAGAACTTACCGGTCACGAACTGCCAGGTCTGCTTGAAGGTGAAGCACTTCCACAGGGAAACCTGCTTCTCTTCCTCCTCGGCCTTGGGAGCTGCGGCAGCAGCAGCCTCTTCGGCGTCGTCCTGGTGGATGTAGGCAAGCTCGGCCTCGTTGACGTGCTTGCTCTTTTCAGGCTTGTCATACATGAAGGCCCAGAAGAACATCCAGATGAATCCGAGGGCACCGATGATGATGAAGGCGAGTTCCCATCCGAACTTCATCGCGAGGGGCGGGATGCAGAGGGGAGCGGCGAGGGCTCCGACCGAAGCGCCGGCGTTGAAGATGGAGGTCGCGAAGGCGCGGTCCTTCTTCGGGAAATATTCGGCGGTCACCTTGATGGCGGCGGGGAAGTTGCCTGCCTCACCGAGGGCGAGGATTCCGCGGCACAGCAGGAACAGATATACGGAAGTGGTCGAGATCGCGAGGGCTATGTTGCTGCCCGCTTCGACGGCCTTGAGCGCAGCTGCGCTGGAGACTCCGTCCACGAGGCCTGCCGTGGCCCAGCCGCACGCTGCGTGCATGCATGCGCCCGCGGACCATACACCGATGGCGATGAGGTAGCCCTTCTTCGTGCCCATCCAGTCCACGAACTTGCCGGCGAACAGGCAGGCGATGGCGTAGAAGATGGAGAAGAACGCGGTGATCGTTCCGTAGTTGTCATCAGTCCAGTGGAACTCGGGCTTGATGAAGTTCTCGTAGGTGAGGGAGAGGACCTGACGGTCGAGGTAGTTGACGGTCGTCGCCACGAAGAGCAGCGAGCACAGCCACCAGCGCCAGTTGGTCATCAGTTTCTTTTGTGTTGACAT